>SKEM01000127.1_pt1 | contig 57391 bp, 55 predicted proteins | sample 4826731 | NCBI WGS metagenome assembly SKEM01 (sample SAMN11008809, study PRJNA524170) | human gut metagenome | biome: Human fecal sample; material: Feces; isolation source: fecal sample from pouch patient p37 | host: Homo sapiens | place: Israel: Tel-Aviv | collected 2015-07-27 | reverse complement strand
GGTGAAACTTCACCTAAGGTCTTGAAAGAAATGGGTATGGACTACGTAATTATTGGTCACTCAGAACGTCGTGGTTACTTCCACGAAACTGATGAAGACATTAACAAGAAGGCTAAGGCAATCTTTGCTAATGGCTTGAAGCCAATCATTTGCTGTGGTGAATCACTTGAAACCCGTGAAGCAAACAAGCAAGAAGACTGGGTTGTTGGTCAAATTAAGGCTGCTTTAGATGGTCTTACTGCTGAACAAGTTTCAAACCTTGTTATTGCTTATGAACCAATCTGGGCTATTGGTACTGGTAAGACTGCTTCATCAGACCAAGCTGAAGAAATGTGCAAGACTATCCGTGAAACTGTTAAGGACTTGTACAACGAAGAAACTGCAGAAAACGTTCGTATTCAATACGGTGGTTCTGTAAAGCCAGCTAACGTTAAGGAATTAATGTCAAAGCCTGACATTGATGGTGGCTTAGTTGGTGGTGCTTCACTTAAGCCTGAATCATACTTAGAATTGGTAAACTACCAGGACTAATCTGATTATTAAAAAAGGAACTTCTTAATTAAGGAGTTCTTTTTTATTATGCATTTGATAACAGACAATAGAGCCTAAAACTTTTATTAAATGCCCAAATGTAAGGGAATACATTAAGAAATAATAACATTTAACCCCTTGTATTTTTTACCTAAAAAAGTATAATAAGTAATGGAGGTTGAAATATTACAGAGTAAGCCTTCATTATTCAGTCTCTGTCTAATAATTCCTTATTACTTAATAAATACAAACTTTATGGCAGAAGATACATCTACATCTACATCTATATCTATATCACTTTCTAGAAAGTGTCTGGGAAAAAACTAACTCTCAGATACAAAAAGACGATCAATCTAACTCTTAATTTGAGTTGCTTGACCGTCTTTTTCTTTTCGCTTAAACAAAATTGGTCCTTTGACCATCTTCTGTTCCAATATTTGCTTAAATTCATCATCATGAAGGCCATTCTCACATCGGTTTCAACCTTCTTTTTGCCTCTTAAATGAGTTCGACGCATGCCAAAAACATTCTTCAAATGTCCAAAAATCGGCTCCACATCATACTTTCTCATTCTGTAGATGTGACTGCCTTCAGGACTTTGGAGAACTGCTTTGGCTTTTTCTTTTAAGTATTGCCAGTTAGGATTATAGCGAACCTGACCAGTCGTTTTATCTTTACCCCGACTATAATATTTGAAGCTAAATCTAACGCCGTTTTGATCAAGGTAGTAATCGTCTTGTTCATCATAGAACCAGTTAGCTAGCTTAGATGGATCGTTTTTGTGCTTTCTGGTTTGTTCCTTTTCATACATGGTATAAGGGATATAGTACTGCTTAAAGGCAGTCGGATTAGGATACAAGGCGAAATCAACTACATACTGATCCGTCGTAGCGACTTGAATATTATAGCCTGGCTTAAGCTGACCATTTCTCATGTGATCTTCTTTCATATGCATGAAAGTCGCATCGTGGTCGGTCTTGGAATAGCTATTGCGCCCAGCAAAGATTGCTTTTGCCTCTTCGTATTTCTTCATTCTAGGAACATAGTCTTTTCTGAGTTTATGAAGCAGCTTCTTAAGACCGCGCCTTCTTGCTTTTCTAGGCGACCCACCAGGAATGGCTTTAGGCTCTCGGGCAATCTCTTCAGTCAGCTTTTCAATTTCAGCTTCCGTTTCTTGCGCTAGCTCTGCCAATCCCTGACTGGTCTGGACTTGCTCTTTTGCCATTGCTTTGATGACTTTTTTGGCAATCAGTTCATCATATAGTTCAACTGCTTGAGCTTTAAGCTTTTCATGATACTTTTCAACTGCCTTGCGCCAAACGAAAGTATAGAGATTGGCATCAGCTTCAATTTTGGTGCCATCAATAAAGATAGCTCCTTCATAGACCTTCCTGCTCTAATAGGTTCGTAAAGTAAAGGAAGCTTTTTTTAATCAATTCGTTGGCGTGGTCGCTCGATCTAAAATTATTGATAGTATGAGATCTTTTGATGCTCTGCCAGTACCATCATCGGCAGCTTTTCTTCTAGCATCAGCGCAATTTTTCTGCCTGAGAATACTCTGCGAGAATAGGCAAAGAGCGAGATCTTGAGCATCATGGCTGGGTGATAGGCAGGACGCCCGGTTTTGGCAGTATCGCCAAACAAGACGTCTTCTGGAATCGAATCGACGAACCAGCTAATGGCGTTGGCTAAGTGATTATTAGGTATAGCAAAGTCTAAATTAAGTGTTAAAGCCGTTTGGCCTGTGATATAATTCTTGTACATGATAGTTTCCACCTTCTTATTTTTATATTGTGGTGATTTAATAATATCAAGGCAGAAACTAAAAGTATAGAAAAAGAACGATGAAATCGAATAGGAAATCATCGTTCTTTTTTTATGTCTTAGGAATTAGTTTTTTCCCAGACACTTTTTCTGATTAATTAGGATTAATTTCTAATTTTTGTGCTATTGGTGGAAATGTAGGTAATTTTAATGGGGTTACGTGCCATTGGGTAAATAATACTGAAGTAAGTAAAATAAATGGAATATCTTCTGGCTTGGTGATATTGCATGTTAGGACAACCCCATGTTCTGCAACGATTGTCTTGACGTTAGCAATACTTTTAAAGCCTGATCTAAAAGTATAGGTCCCTCGTTTAATACTTCCCGTAACGATATATTTTAGTTGAGTCAGATAAAATATATTAGTATTAGGCGTATTAAGCTTTTTGACGCTAACTAGAGAGTGATCTACTACGTCAATAGTAAAGGATGCAATCAGTCCAGTACCATCAGTAAATAAGCGTCCAATTTCGTTTCTGTTAGTGTCATATAAATATAAAGTATGATTTGGGTTATCGAGATTTCCTTGAATAATAAATTCAATTTTTCCTTTAGGATTGATCACAGGAATTTGACCATAATCTTTTTCTTGATTAAGTTCCAGCCAAAACAACATACTTTGTCACCTCTGATCTTGTTTATTTTCCTTTATAAATTGATTTAAGATATAAGCTACACCGTCTTCGTTATTAGTTTTAGTAGTGATTTGTGCTAACTTTTTTATTGCTGGAATGGCATTACCCATGGCTACTCCTGTTCCAGCTTCACGAATCATGCTTTCATCATTTAAATTATCTCCGATAGCCGCAATTTCGTCACGTTTAATATTTTTTAGTTTAGCGTAATCAAGAAGGGCGATCCCTTTTTGTGCTTGGTGAGCATTGATTTCAATATTAGATGATGAACTAGAAGTAACAACTAAATCCTCAATTTTTGCCACTTCTTTTTTAACATTATCAAAGGCTTCATGACCACGTGAATCAAATGCAATGATTTTCATTACTTCAACATCAGGATCATGTAATAGGTCCTCAAAATGGTCAACTTGTTTCATGTTCATGATAGTCTTATTTCCGGCAGAGATTGCGACTGCTTGTTTAAAATCAAGTAAAGGATTTAGATCGACCATTAAATGCGCTACATTAGAAATACGCTGGTTAAGGTCTTCAGTATAAACTTGATCAGCGGTGATGATTTCAAAATAAAATCCTGCCTGATGTAATAATTCAACAAGTTTTAAAGCCTTAGAAGTTGGAATTTTATGTTTGACCATTAATTTGCCGTCTTCATCGAAAACTAGGGCTCCATTTAAGTTGATAAAACCAGTATGTAAACCAGCATCTTTTAGAACTGCGCGAGATTCACGTGGAGCTCGACCGGTAGCAATTAAAAATTCAATACCGTTATTTTGTGCATTTTTCACAGCTTGAATATTTGCTTCAGAAACGGACATATTAGAATTAAATAATGTACCATCAAGATCGCAAGCCACCAATTTGATCATAAAATTTCCTCCCAATTACTATTAAATTAATGATACCATAAAGGAGATTAGAAAAGAGGGTGTAAGACTTGGCTAAAGAATTAATCGGTAATGACTGGGATAAAATTTTAGATCCAGTTTTTGCAAGTGATAAGTATCACGAATTACATAATTTTTTAAAAGAAGAATATTCTACTAAACGTATTTTTCCAGATATGTATCATATTTTTACTGCTTTTAAATTAACACCGTTTAACAAAACTAAAGTAGTGATTTTGGGCCAAGATCCATATCATAATCCGGGACAAGCAAATGGCATGAGCTTTTCAGTTATGCCAGGTACACCATTGCCACCATCACTTAGAAATATTTATAAGGAACTTTATGATGATGTTGGTGCTCGTCCGGTTAACCATGGCTATTTAAAGAAATGGGCCGACCAAGGCGTCTTGCTTTTAAATGCTGTGCTAACTGTTCCTTATGGTCATGCTAACGGCCATCAAGGTAAGGGATGGGAAGATGTAACAGACACTGCGATTAAGGCTTTAAGTGAACGTGGAAAGGTTGTTTTTATTTTATGGGGTAGATTTGCTCAAAATAAAATCCCATTAATTGATCAAAGTAAGAATTTTATTATAAAATCATCTCATCCGAGTCCATTTTCAGCTGATCGAGGATTTTTTGGTTCTCGACCATTTTCACGTTGTAATACGGCATTGCTTAATTTTGGCGAGACGCCTATTGATTGGCAATTGCCAGAAACAGTGAATAAATCTGATTTAGCATAAGAGGTATATATATGAGTGTATTTTCATTATTTAAAAAGCAAGTTGAAGCAGCAAAAGACAAAAAAAGAATTGTTTTTCCTGAAAGTGACGATTTAAGAATTTTGACTGCCGTTTCTAATTTGAATAAAGACGGGATAGTTGAGCCAATTTTAATTGGCAAAAAAGAAAATGTCGCCAAAATAGCGGAAGAAAATAATTTGGATCTTACCGGGGTAAAGATTTATGATCCAAATAATTATGCGGATTTAGATAAAATGGTAAAGGCATTTATAGCAGCTAGAAGAAAAGATACTAGTGCAGCCGAGGCTAAAGCCAAATTAGCTAAGGAAAACTATTTCGGTACAATGTTAGTAAAGATGGACTTAGCAGATGGAATGGTATCCGGTGCAGCTCATTCAACCGCCAATACTGTTTTGCCGGCTTTGCAATTAATCCATGCTGCTGAAGGGATGCATCGTGTATCTGGCGCCTTTGTAATGGAAAAAGGTGATGAAAGATATATTTTTGCTGATTGTGCAATTAATATTGAGCCTGATGAAGAGACTTTGGCTGAAATTGGTTATCAATCAGCACAAACAGCTAAGATGGCTGAAATTGATCCTAAAGTAGCCTTTTTAAGCTTTTCTACTAAAGGTTCAGCTGAAGGACCAATGGTTGATAAGGTTCATGATGCAGCTGCAATGTTCCAAAAGAGTCATCCGGAAATTCCAGCAGATGGTGAATTGCAATTTGATGCCGCATTTGTTCCAGCTGTTGGTGAAAAGAAGGCACTTGGTTCTAAAGTAGCAGGACATGCAAATGTCTTTGTCTTCCCAGAGCTTCAATCAGGAAATATTGCATACAAGATGGTTCAACGTTTGGGCGGCTTCACTGCTGTAGGTCCAATCTTACAAGGTTTGGCTGCACCAGTTAATGACTTATCTCGTGGCTGTAGTGAACAAGATATTTATGATTTAGCAATTGTTACAGCTGCTCAAGCTTTAGCAAAGGATGAAAAATAATGACTAAGTTAGAAATTAATTCTGCAGAGGAGATGCAAAAGTTAGGTGCATCTTTGGCCAAAACGGCTAAGCCGCATGATTTGCTCTTATTAAATGGTGATTTGGGTGCCGGGAAAACCACTCTTACGCAGGGCTTAGGACGCACACTAGGCATACATCGACCTGTAAAAAGCCCAACTTTTACTATTGTGCGTGAATACCGTGAAGCTGAATTACCGCTTTTCCATATGGACTTTTATCGTTTAGAGAATGATGATTTATCATCAATTGACTTAGATGGCTATTTGGCTGAACCTGGCTTGGTAGTAATTGAATGGCCTCAGTTGGTAATGAACGATTTGCCTGATGAATATTTGCAACTAACTATTACACGAGTAGATGATAGTTGGGATTCAACTAAGCGTGTAGTTGAATTGAATGCACATGGTGAACGCAACGAAGAATGGGTTAAGGATGCTTTAACCGAATACGAAAAATAATATAAAAAATGATCTAGGATTATTCATGTCCTAGATCATTTTTTATATTTGATAAATCAAATTTTTAATTGCTTCGTCACCGAATTTTTTATTTTGATTAATTAAAATTCCTGCACATGCTTCACTATCACTTAGAGCATTGTGATGGTGCCATAGTTCTACATCTAAAGCATCTGAAACTGTATCTAACTTATGATTAGGTAGTTCAGGCTCAAATAACTTGCTTGTAGCTAAAGTATCGATGACCAAATAATGAGGTTCTTCGATGTTATAACGAGCTAGGCTTTGACGCATCACGTTGGTATCAAATCTAGCATTATGAGCAGCGACTAACATACCTGGTTGATATAACCCCTTTATTTTTGGCCAAACCTCAGCCATGGTCGGTGCATTTTTGACATCATCGGCAGTAATTTGATGTACTTGAATATTGCGAGCATCAAAAGACATTTGCGGATTAATCACTGTGTAAAAACGATCTACAATCTTATTGTCTCTAACCATTACTAAAGCTAAAGAACAAGCACTTTCAGGAAAATGATTAGCTGTTTCAAAATCCATTGCAATAAAATTCATAATTTTCTCCTTTGAAAATAAAGTATCACATTATTATGGGTGAAGCTAGGCTCTATATGATGTAAAATAAAACAAGAAACTATAAGGGGGCAAAATTGTGGAATTACTTGATCTGAAAAAACAAGGAATTAATATTAAAGAGCAAATTCCATTAAGTAGATATACTTTTACTAAAACTGGTGGGGAAGCGGAATACTTAGCCTTTCCTAAGAGCACTGATGAAGTAGAAAAATTAGTGAAAGTTACTCGTGAAAATAAGATTCCATTAACGATTATTGGTAATGCCTCAAACCTGATTATTCGCGATGGCGGAATAGATGGTTTAGTTATTATTTTAACGGATTTAAAAGAAATAAAAGTAAAAGATAATAAAGTAACAGCTGATGCAGGCGCAAAAATTGTTGATACTGCTTTTACAGCAGCCCATCATGGACTAAGCGGCATGGAATTTGCTGCAGGAATTCCAGGTAGTATAGGCGGTGGCGTATTTATGAATGCCGGGGCCTATGGCGGTGAAATGCAAGAAGTAGTAGAAAGTGTCAATGTTTTAACAAGAGCCGGAGAATTTAAGACTTATTCCAATAAAGAAATGGAATTCAGTTATCGTCATTCTTTAGTGCAGGATAATGGTGACATCGTACTTAGTGCTACCTTCTCATTAACTCCAGGAGATAGGTTGGAAATCTTAGATCATATGCATTATTTAAATGCATTGCGTCGCTATAAGCAACCGCTTGAGTATCCTTCATGTGGTAGTGTATTTAAACGACCAACAGGTCACTTCGTAGGGCCAATGATTATTAAAGCAGGTTTGCAAGGTAAACAAGTTGGTGGTGCTCAAGATTCAACCAAACACGCTGGCTTTATTGTTAATAAGGGCGGAGCTACTGCCACAGATTATCTTAATTTGATTCATTTGATTCAAAAAGTAATCAAAGAAAAATATGATATTGATTTACATACGGAAGTAAGAATCATCGGTAAAGAAAAATAGAATAGATTAACTAAAACAAACTACAGGCTATCAAACTTGTAGCTGTTTTTCATGTGGGGATGGAAATGGATATTATTAAGTTAAAGCACATTACTAAGCAATATGATGATGGTTTCGTTGCGCTTAAGGATATTAATTTAACAATTGAATCGGGAAAATTTTATTCTTTGCTTGGCCCAAGTGGATCTGGTAAATCAACTATTTTGCGTATTATTGCTGGCTTTTCACAACCAAGTAGTGGGCAAGTCTTTTTCGATGGAAAAGACATTACAGATTTAGATGCAGCTAAGCGACATATTAATACTGTCTTTCAGAATTATGCACTTTTTCCGCATTTAAATGTCTTTGAAAATGTTGCTTTTGGTCTAAAGATTAAAAAGCAACCGATGGATAAAATTAAGCCCGCTGTTAAAGAGGCCCTCCATATGGTGCGCCTGGATGGGTATGCTAATCGTGAGATTTCTGAACTTAGTGGTGGTCAACAACAGCGTGTCGCAATTGCCCGGGCAATTGTTAATGAACCAAAAGTGTTGCTACTTGATGAATCGCTGTCGGCTCTTGATAAGCGTTTACGTAAAGACATGCAATTTGAATTGAGAGCTATTCAAAAGAAGCTTGGGATTACTTTTATTTTTGTTACTCATGATCAAGAGGAAGCTCTTTCGATGAGTGACGAAATTTTTGTTTTAAACGATGGCATGATCCAACAAAGCGGTAGTCCTGTTGCGATCTACGATGAACCGGTTAATGATTTTGTTGCGCGTTTTATTGGCGATTCTAATATCTTATCAGGACGAATGATTAAAGATTATGAAGTTGAATTTGCTAATAATAAGTTTAAATGTGCGGATGGTGGGATTAAACCAAACGAAAAGGTTGAAGTGGTAATTCGGCCTGAAGATTTGGATATTGTTGCACCTGAAAAAGGCAATATTGTAGTTACTGCGCAAACACAATTATTTTTAGGTGATCACTTTGAGATCAAAGCTGTAGATGCTAATGAAAATGAGTGGCTAATTCATTCAACTAATGGAGTGAAATTGGGTGAACGCGTGGGCTTGTTCTTTGATCCCGAAGATATTCACGTTATGCGGCTTAATGAAAGTCAGGAAGACTTTGATGCGCGGATAGAGAAGTATGAGGGGGATGAAAATGAAAACTAAAAAAGCTTTTTTTTTAGTCCCATATTTGGCTTGGATTATTTTATTTGTCATTTTGCCAATTTTGCTTATTTTATGGTATTCGTTCACAGATAGTAGTCATAGCTTTACTTTAAGTAATTACGTTACATTTTTTAAGAACGGTACTTTTCTTAAAATGATGATTAATTCGTTTTGGTATGCCTTTTTAATTACTTTAATTACACTACTGATTTCGTATCCTGCGGCTTATTTTTTAACCAAGATGAAAAATCAACAGTTATGGCTTTTGTTAATTATTTTGCCAACTTGGATTAATTTATTATTGAAAGCATATGCTTTTATTGGGATTTTGGGTAATAACGGTCTAGTAAATAAGTTTTTGCACTTGTTTGGCATCGGCCCCGTAAATATTTTATTTACCGACTTCGCTTTTATTTTTGTTGCAACTTACATTGAAATTCCATTCATGATTTTGCCAATTTTTAATGCAATTAAAGAAATCTCGCCAGCGGTAATCCAAGCATCAGAAGATCTGGGAGCAAGCAAGTGGCAAACATTTCGCTATGTATTATGGCCATTGTCCCGTCCTGGAGTTGAAAGTGGTGTGCAAGCGATCTTTATTCCATCGTTATCACTATTTATGTTGACGCGTTTAATTGGTGGTAACAAAGTTATAACTTTAGGTACCGCAATCGAAGAGTATTTCATGACAACCATGAATTGGAACATGGGTGCCACGATTGGTGTGGTTTTGATCGTATTGATGATATTGGTAATGCTTCTTACCAATAAGAAGACTAAGAGAAAGAAGGTTAATCTATGAGAAACAAGCATTTAATAGCTAGAATCTATCTTTCTTTCACATTGGTTTTATTATATGTGCCTATTTTTTATTTGATTTATTTCTCTTTTTCAAGTGGAAAAAATATGAATAAGTTTGAGCATTTTACTTTTGCTCATTATCAAACTTTATTTCAAGATAATCGTTTACTAGCAATATTTTTAGAGACGATTTTATTGGCACTTCTCTCTAGTTTAATTGCGACGATTATTGGTACTTTTGGTGCGATTGCGATTAGTGCCATGAAAAAAGAAGCACATAAAAATACTACTTTAGCATTAAATAATGTATTGATGGTTTCACCTGACGTGATTATTGGTGCTAGTTTTTTGATTTTCTTTACTGCATTAGGAATAGGATTAAATTTCGGCTCCGTTTTACTTAGTCACATTGCTTTTTCTATTCCAATCGTAGTTTTGATGGTCTTGCCGCGACTTAACGAAATGGACTATTCTCTGATCGATGCCGCACGAGATTTAGGTGCTAATTCATGGCAAGTGTTTAGTCACGTATTGATTCCGACGATCATGCCGGGCATTTTTTCCGGTTTATTCATGGCATTAACATATTCACTAGATGATTTTGCCGTGACATTTTTTGTTACTGGAAATGGCTTTTCAACTTTGTCTGTAGAAATCTATTCAAGAGCACGTCAAGGGATTGATCTAGAAGTTAATGCCTTAAGTACAGTGATGTTTTTGTTCGTCTTACTTTTAGTAGGAATATATTACTTTATTACCACTAAAAAGAGCAGACGCAAGAATCATAGGGTAATAGGAGGATTGGTCAAATGAAAAAAATCATCATTGCCATTGGAGCAATTCTTCTAGCATGTTTAGGACTTGCGTTTTGGGCTCATCAATTAGAAAAGCCGGCTGCTGCAGGTAACGGACAAAACTTAATCATTTACAATTGGGGCGATTATTTAGATCCGCAATTAGTAAAAAAGTTTGAAAAGCAGACTGGTTATCATGTGGTATATGAAACCTTTGATTCTAATGAAGCAATGTATACCAAGATTAAGCAGGGAGGAACAGCTTACGATCTAACTATTCCTTCTGAATATATGGTTACCAAAATGCGCAAGGCTCATTTACTAGATCAACTGGATAAAAAAGAAATCCCTAATATGAAATATATCGGCAAGAGTTTTTTGCACAAATCTTTTGATCAAAACAATGATTACTCAGTCCCTTATTTCTGGGGAACGTTGGGAATTGTTTATAATGATAAATTTGTCAAAAAAGGTGCCATTAAAAATTGGAATGATCTTTGGTCTAAAAAATATCGCAATCAGATCTTATTAGTGGATTCTGCTAGGGATGCGATGGGAATATCTTTAGTTTCATTAGGCTATTCTATGAATACTACGAGCAGTTTAAGATTACGTCTAGCGCAAACAAAGCTAGATAGTTTAGGTACTAATATTAAAGCGATTATATCTGATGAGATGAAGATGTATATGATTCAAAATGAAGCCGCTATTGGGTTAACCTGGTCAGGGGAAGCACATGAAATGATGGAAAATAATCCACATCTACACTATATTGTGCCAGAACAAGGCTCCAACTTGTGGTTTGATAACTTTGTTATTCCTAAAACTGCCAAAAATAAAAAAGCGGCTCTTCAATTTATCAATTTTATGCTTAAACCTGAAAATGCGGCACAAAATGCGGAATATGTAGGATATGCAACGCCAAATATTAAGGCGCAGCATTTGTTGCCAAAGAGAGTAAGAGAAGATAAGCAATTTTATCCTGATGAAAAAACGCTGCGAAACTTGCAAGTCTTTAAAGATTTAGGTCCTAAGAAGACGCAAGAATATAATGACCTGTTTTTAGAATTTAAGATGTATGCCCGCTAAAAGTGGATATGTTTTTTACAGCTGGTCAGTTCTAATCAAGATAGAAAGGAGTCGTAAATGCATTTTAATTTCTCTAACTTATTTACATGGAATAATTTTTCGATTGCTCTCGATATTTTAATCATTTGGTATTTAGTTTATCGCTTGATTATGCTAATTCGGGGTACCAAAGCAGTGCAATTAGCCAAAGGGATAGTTTTTATCTTTATTGTGAGAATTATCGCTGGTTTATTACAATTGCATGCCGTAACGTATATAGTCGATCAAATTGTATCCTGGGCAGTAATTGGAATTATTGTAATATTCCAACCAGAAATTAGACGTGGACTAGAAAGATTAGGTCGGACACCAATTTTTAGTGGGCGTGGTGAAAGTGCTCATGCTAAGTCTGTGAGGATGGTGCAAGAATTGGACAAGGCTATTCAGTATATGTCTAAAAGACGTATCGGTGCATTGATTACTATCCAGCAGGATACGGGTTTGGATGATTATATTGAAACTGGGATTAAGCTTGATGCTGACATTACCGGTGAATTATTAATCAATATTTTCATTCCTAATACGCCACTTCATGACGGTGCGGTTATTATTAATAATAACCGAATTGCAGTAGCAGCAGCTTATTTGCCCTTATCTGATAGCAGCATGATTCCGAAAAGATTGGGAACTAGACACCGTGCAGCCGTCGGAATTTCTGAAGTTACAGATGCTGTGACAATTGTAGTATCAGAAGAAACCGGTGGCGTTACAATTACTAAAAATGGACGCTTCTTACTAGATTTAACTAGAGAAGAGTATCTTAAATATCTTAATGCGCAACTGGTACCTAAAGAAGAAAAGAAAATTCCTTGGATTCGTCGAGTAATTAACAAAGTTTGGAAATGGGGTGCGGGCCGATGAAAGATTTTTGGGATAAACGTTGGTTTATCAGAGTGGTCTCGCTATTATTTGCTATTTTGTTAGTAGTTTATATTGATTCAACCCAAACGGGTTTTGTCACTCAAGGTGAACCAAAGAAAACTCGGCAAACAGCTAGTGAAACTCAGACAATTAGTGTACCCTTGCAAGTATCTGTAGATACTGATAAGTATTACGTAGTTGGCTATCCCGAAAAAGTTAAGATTACTTTAGAGGGATCAAATGCATTGGTGACTTCAACTGTTAATACTCAAAGTTTTAGAGCATATATTGATTTAACTCATAAAAAGACAGGAAAACAAACGGTTAAAGTTCAAGTTACTGGACTCAATAGTCAACTTTCGTATACGATTAACCCGGCTACCGTTAATGTAGACATTGAACGACGAAAATCTAGTACCATGCCAGTGCAAATAGAGTATAATAAAAATGCTGTTGCAGATGGATATGATATTGGAACGGCCAGCGTCGATCCACAAAAAGTTGAAGTCACAGGAGCAAAAGGCGAAGTTAATCAAATTGATCAAATTGTAGCTAAATTAGGTTTGCCTAATGGTATTAATCACTCCTATGAGAGACAAGTGATGTTGGTAGCTGAAGATAATAAGGGGCGTCAGCTAAATGTGGTAATTAATCCATCTACAGTAAGAGCAAGACTTCCTATTTCTTTATCACATAAAAAGGTCAAATTGAATTTGAAACCTAAAAACGAAGATAGTAATAAGGTATATTCGGTGACAGCTAAGAATGATGAAGTTACTCTCTATGGGCAAGAGTCAACATTAGCTAAAATAAAGAAATTGGATGTTGATGTTGATTTGAAGGAGATTCATTCTTCAACAGTGAAGAACTATCCTTTGGTATTGCCTAAGGGTGTTGCTCGAGCTGACCCTTCATATGTACAGATAGTGATTAAAGTGAAGAGCGTAAATAATTAAATTTAGGTAGCAAGAAAGGTTGTTTATTAAATGCTTAAATATTTCGGAACTGATGGTGTTCGTGGCGTAGCTAATCAAGGCTTAACTCCAGAAATGGCTTTTAAATTAGGTCGTGATGGTGGATATGTTTTGACTAAGAACAAAAAGGAAGGCGAACAAGCTAAAGTTTTAGTTTCTCGCGATACTCGTATTTCTGGTCAAATGCTTGAATATGCACTTATTTCAGGTCTTCTTTCAGTTGGTATTGAAGTTCTTGAAGTTGGTGTAATTACTACTCCAGGGCTTTCATACTTAGTTAGAGCACAAGGTGCAGATGCTGGTGTACAAATTTCAGCATCTCACAACCCTGTTGAAGACAATGGTATTAAGTTCTTTGGTAGCGATGGCTTGAAACTTTCAGACGAAATGGAAGAAGAAATTGAAAAGTTAATTGATGCTAAGGAAGATACTTTACCACGTCCTTCTGCAGAAGGCTTAGGTACTGTTACTGACTTCCATGAAGGTAGTGCTAAGTACTTACAATTTATCGAAAATACTATTCCAGAAGATTTAAGTGGTATTAAAGTAGTAATTGATGGTGCTAATGGTGCTTCAAGTGCTCTTATTTCTAGATTGTTTGCTGACTGTGGCGTAGACTTTACTACTATTTACACTCATCCAAATGGTTTAAACATCAATGATCACTGTGGTGCAACTCATACTGAGAACTTACAAAAAGAAGTTGTTAAGCAAGGTGCACAACTTGGCTTGGCATTTGATGGAGATGCCGATCGTTGTATTGCTGTTGACGAAAACGGTAATGAAGTTGACGGTGACCACATTATGTACGTTATCGGTTCATATTTAGCTGAACATGGACGTCTTAAGAAGGATACTATCGTTACAACTGTAATGAGTAACCTCGGATTTACTAAGGCTCTTGAAAAGGAAGGCTTAAAGAATATCCGTACTCAAGTTGGTGACCGTTACGTTTCTGAAGAAATGCGTGCTCATGGTTACAACCTTGGTGGTGAACAATCAGGTCACGTTATTATGAGCGACTACCACAACACTGGTGACGGTATGCTTACTGGTCTTCACTTGATGTTAGTTATGAAGAAGACTGGCAAGTCACTTAGTGAACTTTTAAAGGACTTCAAGGATTACCCACAATGCTTAGTAAATGTTCCAGTTAAGGATAAGAAGGGCTGGAAAGAACATCAACCAATTCTTGATGTAATTGCTGAAGTTGAAAAAGATATGAACGGCAATGGTCGTGTACTTGTTCGTCCTTCAGGTACACAAGATCTTCTTAGAGTAATGGCAGAAGGTCCTACTCAAGAAGAAACTGATGCATATGTTGACCGCATCGTTAAAGTAGTTGAAAAGGAAATGGGTAAGTAATAATTATTTATTCAAACTAAAAGTCGTGAGTTGGCTCACGGCTTTTTGTATAATTAAAAATAGCTTTGTTTTTTAGTCAAGGGAGGAATAAAAATGGCGATAAAATTAATTGCAGTTGATTTGGACGGCACTTTATTATCAAGTAGTAATACAATTTTACCGGAAACGCAAAGAATGCTCAGGGTCGCTTCTGAAAATGGAATAAAAGTAGTACTAGCAACAGGTCGACCACTTTCAGGCGTTTTATCATTTGCAAAGCAATTGGGATTATCAGGTGATGACCAATATGCAATTGTTTTTAATGGAGCGGTTATTCAAACTATTGCTGGTAAAGTATTGATGAGTCAGGAGCTTAATTATCAAGATTTTAACAACATGCTTCGCTTCCAACGTTTAAGTCATGTTAATGTGCACTTTGAGACTACTAAGTATTTCTTGACCTGTGATCACGATTTATCTGTCCAAATGCAAATTAACGCTGCCTTGACTAACAATATTATGAAAGTAAGAGAACGTAAGGATATTCCACAAGATTTTACCTTTAATAAAGTAGGGTTTACTTCGTGGGAAGGCAGTGATCAAGTTGAAAAACTTTGGAATAATTTGCCATCCTGGGCTTTTGACACATATGATATCGTACGTAGTTTTGATAGTATTATCGAGTTAAATGCGTTAGGTGCTTCTAAAGGGAATGCTTTGATGGATTTGGCAAGCAGACTTAAGATTGATCAAAAAGATGTGATGATCTTTGGCGATCAGGGCAACGATATTTCTATGTTTTCGAATCCTAACTTTATGAAAATAGCAATGGAAAATGCGATCAGCACAATTAAAGATAAAGCTGACTATGTGACAGATGATAATGATCACAATGGTATTGCTAAGGCTTTGAAGAAGTTTGTTTTGTAAGGATAAGTAATGATTAAGTTAATTGCAGTTGATATGGATGGCACTCTTTTGCAGTCCAATAATCAAATTGGTGAAGAAACCAAAAAAGTATTAAAAAAAGCAGATCAATTTGGTATAAAAATTGTGCCAGCATCAGGTCGCCCACTTCCAGGTGTAGTTCCGTATATGGAAGATTTGGGAATAATTGGTCAAGATAATTATGCCGTTTTATATAATGGTGGGTTAGTTCAATCTGTTTCTGGAAAAGTTTTAATTAGTCATCAATTTGATTATGCCGAATTTAAGAAAATGCTGAGCATTCAAGAACAAAATCCTGGGATTAATCTTCACTTTATGAGAAAGCATGATTATGTGACTTTAGATCGATTAATTTCTACGCAAATGGCTAAGATGTCGGCGGTTAGTGCTACTCCTTTTGTAGTTAAAGATTTCGCCGAAATACCTCGTGATTTCACGTTTATTAAAGCTGAATTTACTGGAGAAGAAGACAAGCTGGATCGATTAGGTCAGCAATTTACGCCAGATTTTAAACAAAATTATAATGTGGCACGAAGCGATCCAAAAATCTGGGAAATTAATAAAAAGGATGCTTCAAAAGGTAATGCAGTGCATGAATTAGCCCAAAAATTAAATATTAACGATAATGAAGTGATGATTTTCGGTGACCAAGGCAATGATATGTCAATGTTTGAAGTTGCTGATTTTAACAAAGTAGCTATGGGTAATGCCATCGATGCAATTAAAGATAAAGCCGATTTTGTTACCAAGTCTAATGACGAAGCTGGAATAGCATATGCAATTAATAAATTGATTTTTGAAAAAGCAGAAAAAAGGTAGATATATGATATGAAAAGTATAGTAAACATACTATTGCGCCTAATCATGGTTGCTTGTACGGCGATTTCCTTTTTCCTACTGTTAACAAGCAATGTAAGTTTAAAAATTAATGATACGCAGGCAATGGGCAAAGAAGTGATTAATCGAGTTGTTCAGGAGTCTGATAATTCTAACTTAAAAATCGGTGTGCAGTTGCTAGAAGATACAGGGCTAGAGCAAACTTTATTAGATCAATTGCCTAAGAAATATCAAATTGAAATGTCTTATGCTGACTTATATCGATTATGTGAAAAGTATAATGAAAAAGGAAAATTATCAACCACGGATTTAGGATTGACCAGTAAAACAAAATTAGAGGAAATAATTAATGAATATCTAGTAAAACAGATTAATAATAAACTGGATGAAAAATCAGAAGAGATTTCTCATGTTATCACCATTTATGAATATTCTATTTTCGGCGTAGGTTTATTATTTTTGTTAGCAGCTATCCTAATTATTTTTGGTCGTGCTTGGGCCTCAATACCGTTGACAATTGCAGCACTAGGATCATTTGCCGTTTTATGGATTTTCTCTAATGAAGCAATGACATCACTCCAAAGCAGAGTTTATAGTGGTATTTTGGTGACCCTGTCCTCTAATATATGGTTAGGGCTAATAATTGCAATAGGTACTGCTATTGTATGGCCATTTATCGTTAGTCTAATGAAAAGGATAAAATAAAAGATGAAAAAGATTTTGTTTATTTGCCATGGTAATATTTGTCGTTCACCTATGGCGGAAGCAATTATGCAACATTTAATTAAAGAAAATGGATTAGAAAATTCATATTTGGCAGAATCTAAAGCTACAACGCAAGATGCATTAGGTAGATCAATTGATACTAGAGCTCAAAGAGAATTAGAGAAGAATAGGATTCCATACGATCGTAGTCATCGAGCAAGTCAAATGACTGCTGCTGATTATGATAAATATGAATATTTGATTTGTATGGATGAAGAAAATTTTGCAGATATGAATCGCATTACAGGTGGGGATCCTCAACATAAGGAACATAAATTACTAGAGTTTGCAGGCTCGTACCAAGATGTGGATGATCCATGGTATACGAATGATTTTGATACTGCGTATAATGAAATTTATAAGGGATGCGACGCATTAGTTAAAAAATTAGCAAATGAAAAGGATGAGTAAAAGCTCATCCTTTTTTCGTACTTATGATTAAACGCACGATATTTTCGGTAGTACGCTCAATATTTTTGGGTCCGTCTTTTAGTGCTTGACGTATATCTTCAGCTTTATCAAGAATGCCGAAGATAGCGGTAAAACCTTCATCATATAGTTGTTCGATCCCTTCACCCAAATAACCTGCTAGTGAAATAGCGGGAATATTATCTTTTTTAGCGATTTGAGCAACACCATAAGGGGTCTTACCAAATTTAGTTTGAAAATCAGTTCCACCTTCACCGGTGAAAACAAAATCTGCACCTTTAATTTTGTCAGCTAAATGAGTTTCGTGAGCGATAAGCTCTACACCATGATGAATTGTGGCATTTGTAAAGGCGAGAAGACCAGCACCAAGGCCGCCCGCAGCTCCGCTTCCCGGAATTGCGGCAACGTCTTTTTTGCAGGTTTGTTGAATGAGTGCGGCATAGTGTGATAAGTTTTGATCTAATTTTTTCACTGCCTGAGCATCTGCACCTTTTTGTGGACCGAAGACGGCAGAAGCACCATTTTGTCCGGTAAGCGGATTAGTAACATCACTAGCTATTAAAACTTGAACGTCTTTTAGTCGAGGATTAATGGCAGAAAGATCTATTTTAGCTATTTGGTTTAAATCACCACCACCAAGTTTTTTAGTTATTTCATGATTATTTTGATCAAAAAATTTTACACCAATTGCTTGTGCCATGCCGGCGCCGCCATCATTAGTACTACTGCCGCCTAAACCAATGATAATTTTATTTACGTTATGCTTTAATGCATCATTAATTAATTCACCAGTACCGTAGGTAGTAGTCTTCATAATAGTTTCAGGAGTTCTATTATTTTTGTCAACGTACGTTAGGCCACTAGCTTGTGCCATTTCGATGATTGCAGTTTTTTGATCACCTAAAATGCCATAATAGGCATTAACTTTTTTGCCTAATGGATCAGTCACATTAAGAAAATGTTTTTGACCATTAGTTGCATCAATTAAAGAATCGGTTGTACCTTCACCGCCGTCAGCCATTGGTACAGAAACTACTTCTGCATCGGGAATGGCTTTTTTTATTCCTTTTTTCATTGCCTGACATACTTCTGAAGCTGTCATGCTTTCTTTGAAAGAGTCAGGCGCTAAGACAAATTTCATTTGAATACCTCGCTTTTCATATATTTTAAAATAATTTGCCTTTTTTACAAAGTTCTATTGACACCGCTTACAATTTTGGCTATTATAATAACTGTAAGTGAGCGGATTACTGATACGATCAGGTCTTAGCTACTACGAATAGTTATAGTATACTTAGAGTATATTATTTTCGTAGTAGCTTTTTTGTTTATATCAGGGTGGTGAGGAGTATCCGTGAAATTTCTTAAAACATTTAATAATAGTGCTGCTTTAGCCATGAATGATCAAGGTCAAGAAGAGATTGTTTTAGGCAAGGGCGTGGGATTTGGCCTCAAGAAGGGTGATCCGATAGATGAAAGTAAAATTGAGCGTCGTTTTGTTACTAAAGACGAAGTTGACCAAGTTAAGAGGTTTAACCCCAAGACAATGGAAGTCACTGATAAAATAATTCAGTTGGTTGAGCCGCTGCTTCAGGTTAAGTTTAATGACTTTCAATACCTTGCTTTAGCAGATCACATTGACTTTGCAGCTACCAGGGTTAAGGATCATATCGATATTGATCCAGCCAATAATAATTGGGAAGTTAAAAATTTATACCCCAAAGAATATGTGGTAGCTAAAAAGGTGGTAAAGCTAATTAATCAAAACATGCAAATTGAATTACCTGAAAGTGAATCTATTTTTATGACATATCACTTAGTCAATGCTAAAAGTGATGTGGCACAAGTACAGGAAACTGTTCAGATTACTAATTTGATTAATGGAATTATTGATATTATTCAACTGCAATATTCGATGCAGCTCGATACAAGTTCTTTTAATTACAGTCGCTTTATTTCACATTTGCGTATTCTATTGGTTAGATTTTTAAGAAATAAGCATAAGGATGAGGCACCGCTTGATCCAGCGATGCTTGGTTTCATGAAGATCAAATACAGCAGAGCTTATGAAACCGCAGAACGAATCGCAACTTACTTACAAGCCAAGATGAATTGGACATTAGATACAGATGACAAATTTTACTTGGTTTTACATATTTGGCGAGTAACTAGTCGCCAAGAAAACTAAATATCTAAGTTACTTAGGTATGTTACTAAGAGAATTAGGCATTAACCCAAGTTACTGAAAGACGTTGAGCATGATTTATGTTCTTTAGTTTTTGAGTAGCTTGGGTTTTTATTTTGAGGGGGGAAAGACTAATGGCTAAGAATTATGACAATTTGGCCAAAAGCATCATTCAAGATGTTGGTGGTAAAGACAATGTCAATAGTGTTGTTCACTGTGCAACACGTTTACGTTTTAAATTAAAGGATGAAAAAAAGGCAAACGATGATGCCTTAAAAGATACTGACGGTGTTGTTACTGTCGTAAAGGCCGGTGGACAATATCAAGTTGTTATCGGTAATGAGGTTGCTGATGTCTACGATGCTGTATTAAAGGAAGGAGGCTTCCTAGGCGGTGGTCAAGTTCCTGATGACGATGTTGCAGATGATAATTCAAGTTTCATTGATAAAGCTGTTGCCTTAATTTCAGGAATCTTTACTGATATCCTAGCACCACTTAGTGCCGGCGGTATTATCAAAGGTTCAGTTGTTTTAGCAGCTGCAATGGGCTGGCTTTCAAAAACTTCTGGTGCATATCAAATTTTATACGCCATTGGTGATAGTATCTTCTACTTCTTACCAATATTCTTGGGTGTAACTACTGCTAGAAGATTCCACATGAATCAATTTATTGGTTTAGCCATTGGTGCTGTATTAACTTACCCAACGATGGTTGGTTTAGCTTCAAGTAAAACAGTATTAGGTACTTTATTCCAAGGTACGCCATTTGCTTCTGAAATTCATACAACTTTCTTTGGCATTCCAGTGGTTACTATGAACTATACTTCAACTGTTTTGCCAGTTATCTTTGCTGTTTGGTTTGGTTCCGTTATCGAACACTGGGCAAAGAAATGGATTCCAACGGTTGTGCAAATGTTCCTTGTACCTGCGCTTACTATTATTATTACTTTACCAGTTGCATTTATTGTTATCGGTCCTGTAATGACTTGGGTTGGTGATGCCATTGGTGCAGTCATGGCCGGTATCTACAACTTTAGTCCAATTGTTGCCGGTGTGGTTGTTGGTGCATTGTGGCAAGTACTTGTTATCTTCGGTGTTCACTGGGGCTTGGTTGCTGTATCAACAACTAATATTGCAGCTTTAGGCTATGATCCAATTTTGGCTCTTACTTGTATGGTTTGTTACGCACAGATTGGTGTTGTATTGGCAATTATTAAACAAACTAAGGACAAGAAGTTAAAAGATACAGCAATAGGTGCCTTCTTCTCAGGACTCTTCGGTGTTACTGAACCAGCAATTTATGGTGTAACTTTACCAAGAAAAACTCCATTTGTTTTAAGTTGTATTGGTGGTGCCGTTTCTGGTGCAATTATGGGTATCTTCCATTCAGTACTTTACATGATGCCTTCAATGGGATTCTTTGCAATTCCTGCCTACATTAATCCAAAAGGTGGTTCAATGATCCCAGTTATTGGTGTTATTGTATCCGCAGTCGTAGCATTTATCGTTGGTTTTATTTTGCAATTAATCTTCGGTAAGAAATCAGTTGATGCTGAATACAACAAGAAACAAGCTCAAAAGGTTGCTGAAGCAGCTAACGAAGCAACAGAAGTTGCTAATAATCCAATTGTTGCTGCAAGTGAAAATGAAGAAAAATTAAATCCATCTACAAAATTAGTTTCACCATTAAACGGTGACGTAAAACCTTTATCAGAAATTAAAGACGAAGTATTCTCAAGTGGTGCCATGGGTCAAGGTGTAGCTATTGAACCAAACGAAGGTGTTCTTCACGCCCCAGCTGATGGTAAGATTGCTCTTGTTTTCCCAACTGGTCACGCTGTTGGAATTAACACTACTGACGGTGCAGAAGTTTTGATGCATATCGGTATGGATACAGTTAACTTACAAGGAAAAGGCTTTAAGACTCTTGTACAAAAAGGCCAAGAAGTTAAGGCTGGCGATCCATTAGTTGAATTTAATATTAAAGATATCAAGGCGGCTGGTTATGAAGTAACTACTCCAGTTGTAGTAACCAATTCAAAGAAATATGAAAGTGTTAACCAAGTTGCTAACGGTGCAGTTAAAGTTGGTCAAGAAATCTTATCTTTGCAAGGTGAAGATGAAGGAGCTAAAGTATCTGGTCAAGTTCAAATTAATTAGGCTATAATGAACTGTAACTGCTTACAATAATAGAAAGAGAGATAAAGATGTCATTTCCAAAGAATTTTTTATGGGGTGGTGCTACCGCTGCTAACCAAATTGAAGGTGCATATGATGTTGATGGTAAGGGTTTATCAGTAACTGATATAACAACTGCCGGTAGTCTTGATGCACCAAGAATGTTGACTTATAAGTTGAATGGTAAGTTAGAAAAAACACCAGCTATGCCAGGTGCGGGGTTGCCTGAAGGAGCTGTTGGTGCGATTGATCCTGATAGTTATTACCCTAACCATGTAGCGATTGATTTTTACCACCACTATAAGGAAGACATTAAGATGTTTGCTGACATGGGTTTTAAAGTTTTCCGTCTTTCAATTGCTTGGACTAGAATTTTCCCAAAGGGCGATGAAGAAAAGCCAAATCAAGCTGGACTTGATTTTTATCGTAATGTCTTTGAAGAATGTAAAAAGTATGGCATTGAACCATTAGTTACTATTTCTCACTATGAAGATCCACTTTACCTCAGTGAAAAGTACCATGACTGGGACGATCGTAAGATGATCGACATGTACGTTAAATATGCCAAGACTTTGTTTAATGAATACAAGGGATTGGTTAAGTACTGGTTAACTTTCAACGAAATTAATACTACTTTATTAATGCTTAACTCATTCGGAAATAAAGTAGATGATGATAAGGTTTACCAACACGCATATCAAAAGTTGCACTATCAATTTGTAGCAAGTGCTCGTGCAGTTAAGCTGGCTCACGAAATTGATCCAAACTATGTAATAGGTAACATGATTTGTGGTATCGTTGATTATCCACTTACTCCAGATCCAAAGGATATTTTGCTTAACCGTCATATGTGGGAACAAGATATCTTCTATTGTGGGGATGCACAATGTAAGGGTAAGTATCCAACGTTCGCTAAGCGTCTTTGGAAGGAACATAACGTACATCTTGATATTACTGAACAAGACAAGAAAGATATGCTTGAAGGTACTGTCGATATGTACACCTTCTCTTACTACATGAGTAATGTGGTGACTACGCACAAGATTGAAGATAAAGTTGGTGGTAACTTCGCAGCCGGTGCTAAGAACCCATACCTTAAGTATTCTGAATGGGGCTGGGCAACTGATCCAGATGGTTTGCAATATTACCTCGAAGTAATGTACGATCGTTACGAATTGCCATTGATGGTTGTAGAAAATGGTCTTGGCGCTGTTGATAAGATTAGCGACGACAGCAAGATTCATGATGATTACAGAATCGACTACTTGAGAATGCATATTGAAGCCATGAATCGTGCGATCGAAGATGGCGTTGATGTTCGTGCTTACACTACTTGGGGCTGTATCGATGAAGTCTCAGCTGGTACTGGTCAAATGTCTAAGCGTTACGGCTTTATCTATGTTGATCGTGATGATAACGGTGAAGGAACTTTAAAGAGAATGCCTAAGGATTCCTTTGATTGGTATAAGAAGGTTATTGCTTCAAACGGTGAAGATTTAGGCTAATTGCATAAAATATGGGTATAAGAAAGAGAGATGATTTGCTCATCTCTCTTTTTGTATATATAGACAGAGTACTTATTTTTAATAAATGTCAATATTCCATACAAAACTAAAGAGTGTATAATAAACTCTATCGATTTTGTATAGGAGTTGACATTTTGAATAGGAATGAGAAAAAGCACAAAAAAGTTTGGCTAACGATAGGGATAGTAGTAGCCGTACTTGTAGCACTAATTGGAGCAGGTGAAGCATACTTTTTTAACGTTGCTTTTACGCCTGGTGAAAAAAGTGTATTAAATAAATATTCGCACAATACGAAAAAAGATCCATTGGCTGCCAAAAAGAAATGGTATGCCAAGGTAAAGAAGCAACACTGGTATATGAAGTCGGCTACAAGTGATTATCGCTTAGATGCAAATTATATTCCAGCTAAGAACTCGCATAAGACTATAGTGATTCTTCATGGTTTTGGCAACAATAAAGATACCATGGGGCCATATGCAGGCATGTTTCATGAATTAGGCTATAACGTTTTGCTTCCTGATGCTCGTGCACATGGTCAAAGCCAAGGTAAGTATATTGGTTATGGCTGGCCTGAAAAGTATGACGTTCGTAAATGGGTAGAAAAAGATATAGCTAAAGAAGGCAAGAATCAAAAAATAGTAATCTTTGGCGTCAGCATGGGTGGTGCTACTACTATGATGACTAGTGGTATTAAGATGCCTAAGCAGGTTAAGGCTTATATTGAAGATTGTGGTTATACCAGTGTTAAAGATGAATTCTTGCATGAAGCACAAGATCTATACCATATGCCAAAACCTGTAGCTACAGCGGCCGTTGACTTATTGAGCGTTGTTAGCAAGGCAAATCTAGGCTTTTATTTAGGGGATGCATCATCTGTTAAATCAGTGAAAAAGAATAATAAGCCGATGTTCTTTATTCATGGTGGCAACGATCTATTTGTACCAACCAAGATGGTTTATGCAAACTATGCTGCGGCCAAAGGACCCAAGCAGCTGTGGGTAGCCAAAAAGGCAACGCATGCTCGTTCATTTGAAACTTACCCTAAAGAATATGAAAAACGTGTAGATCAATTTTTAAGTAAATATTTGTAAAAAAAGAAGCTAGATCAAATTCTAGCTTCTTTTTGTTGTATTATTTTGTCGCATTAGCAGGTTTTCTGCGTCCGACAATCCAAGTAATGATTAATGCAGCGATAGCTTCAACTATAATCATTGTGATTCTTGCTGGAATCTTGGTACTACCAAGCCATACGTCAAGAATAATAGAACCGATAATGATAATTCCCATCCAAATCCATTGAGATTTGTCAAAGGCAATACCGTATTCTTCTTCACGTCGTCTAATGCCTGGTAAGACTGCACCTAAGCCGATCAAAACGACTACGGCAACAATGTTGATAATTAATTCGTACCACCAAAGCCCTGTACCTTGTTTAACATCTTGTGGTGCAAAACCAAGGATGGTTGCTACGGCAGTAACAACTAACAAGGCAAGACCAACAAGCCAAGCAAGTTTATCGTTTTTAATGTAGACATATTTTGATGGGTACTTCTTTGAGTTCTTTCTTACTCTCATGAATGAGTAGAAGATCCAGCAGGTAACACCTGGTGAAACGATTGAGTTCAAGTTAAGCAACCAGTTGAAGATATCGTTCATGTCAGGTAAGAAGATACCTAAGATCATGATGAATGATGAAAGGGCAACAGTTAAGATGTAACCGTTAATTGGTAAGCCGTTTTTGTCCTTCTTACGTAAGAACTTAGGCATGTACTTATCACCAGTATCGGAGATAAGCATTCTAGTCATGGCATCAAGCAATACGGCAACCAAGGCACAGTTGAACAATAATGATGTCCAAGCCCAGAGGTAAAGCAAGAATTTACCCATACCGAATTGTTTACCAACCATGTCGAATACGTAGTAAGCACCGTTCATCTTCAAGTCGTTTGGAATGTGGTATGCGTCAAAGTAGATACCAAGTGCAAATGAACCAAGGATAGTTAAGAAAGCAGTCATGATAGCTAAAGTAATCATTGCCTTAGGGAAGTCTGACTTAGGTTTCTTCATCTTAGTTACATATGGTGCAACCAGTTCACACCCGTTCATGGCATAGATTAACATTCCGACGGTTGACCAGTAGTGCAAGTCGAATTTAGGAATGATTGTGTGCCAAGTAAATGGTTGGGTAGCCATGTGACCGCCTGATTTTGCCAAACCAACAAAGGCAAGGAAAACAAACAAGACAGTCATAATGACCATCAAACCACCACCAATACTGGAAAGGAATTCCATTGAGTTGGCAAAGTGGTGTTCAACGACAATGAAAACAATGAACACAACGAAAGTCAAAGCAGCAAACATGGTAGTAGGAATTTTATCTTGGAATCCCTTTGAACCGGTCAATGCCCAACCTAGGTCGACAATGATTTCGTTAGCGGAGTCTACAGCATAAGGAATTGAGGCTGCCCAGTATGTCCAAGCAGTGAAGTAACCTAAAAATTCTCCGTCAGTACCGCGGACCCATGATGAAAGTCCACCACCTTCTTCACTAAACGTAGAACCTAATTGTCCTACCATTAATGAGTAAGGTGTTACATAAAGCAAACACATGATAATCCAAGAGGTGATAACTGGCATCCCTTGGTTTTGGAAGTTGTACATGATATCGTCCAAGCCGATAACAGTACAAAGTGCCATCAAGGTCAAAACAGGCCAAGTGATGGCTTTCATTTTATTTGTTGATGTTAAATCGTCCAAGTAATTTTCATCCTTTTCTATATCTAAATCTAAAAATTATTTACTCCCACTAGATAGACGAAAATACCGGCGATTTATTTTTAAATTTTTCGCGCATTCGGTCTCCTCTCTTGTTACAACTATAAATTTTACCTACAAATCACTATTAGGACCAGTGTAAAACGCTTTCTATTTTTGATTTAGCACTTTGCTTATTTAATGTAAGTGTGCATAATAAAACTAACAAAAAGTAAGAAAAATAAAAATGAAAATGAAAACAAAAGGGGAGGATGCTAATGAACGCTCAATTTATTGCAATCGGTATTATTTTTGTAGGCTTGTATTTCTTAACTAAGGAGAAGAAGCTTGCTGTAGAAAGAATTAGAAAGCATAGATAGAGGTTTTTATGGCAAAAGCATCACAAATTATTCGTAATAAAAAAGTAGCAAAGTTTTCAACTAGAGAATATACGCGTTGTGAACGCTGTGGACGTCCGCATTCTATTTACCAGAAGTTTGGACTTTGCAGAGAATGCATGCGTGATTTAGCACATCAAGGTCAACTTCCAGGCGTAAAGAAAGCTAGTTGGTAAAAATAATTATAAAATACATGAAAAAGTTAAACGTAGTCCGCTTTTTTTGTTAAAGTAAAAAGAAGTTATTCAAATCAAACTAAGGGAAAGAGTTATGGAGAAATTTCATTTTACGAAACGAGAAAAGCTTTTTTTGTTGTTAGCTTTATTGGTATTGGTATTTTTATTTATTTCTAGTTCAATGACATATCATGAACAGGAATTGCATGATGGCACAGTTAGTAAATATTTTGGCTGGCTTGAAAATATTGTAGCTGGCTGGAATTTTACATATGGTGGGCGCCTTCATAATGCACAACTAGATGGTAGAGCAGGACTTGCTCAATTTGTTCTGCGTAAGATGGCCCATTTTGGCTCATACTTTTTATTAGGTGGCTTTGGCTATTTAGGCTTGCGCCGCATTTTTAAAATTAAATGGCTAGCTCCAATTTTGACCTGGTTTGCGGCTATTGCTTTTGCGGCTTTTGATGAATATCATCAGTTTTTGACTGGAGATAGAACACCGAGCGTACATGACGTAATATTGGATGCATCTGGTGCCTTAACGGCGATTATTTTAGTAATGTTAATTCTATTTTTGAAAAATAAGTATTCGACGAAGAAAAAATAGTTTTAAATATTTGACACCATTGAATTTTGAGGTGCTGTGAGTTAAGATAATATCGTTAATTAATATTAGAAAAAAGAAAGAAGGATCCTTATGTCAGGACATTCAAAATGGCACAATATTCAAGGCCGCAAGAATGCGCAAGACGCAAAGAGAGGTAAAATTTTCCAAAAGTTATCTCGTGAAATTTATATGGCTGCAAAGAGTGGTGGTCCTGATCCTGATGGGAATCCTACCTTACGTATGGTAATTGATAAGGCACGTTCAAACAACATGCCTAAGGACAACATCAAGCGAGCAATCAAAAAAGCTGAAGGTGGTTCAGAAGAACACTACGATGAAATCACTTATGAAGGCTACGCTCCAGGTGGTGTTGCTGTTTTTGTAGAAGCTTTGACTGATAACAAGAACCGTACTGCTTCAGATGTTCGTGTTGCCTTCACTCGTAATGGTGGTTCACTTGGCGCTACTGGTTCTGTTGCCTACATGTTTGATCGTAAAGGCTACATCGTAATTGACCGTTCAACTACTGATGCTGATGAAGATCAAGTATTGCTTGATGTAATGGATGCTGGTGGTGATGATCTTCAAACCAGTGATGATGCATTTGAAATCTACACTGATCCAAAGCAATTTGCAGATGTTCGTGACGCACTTATTAAAGATGGTTACAAGCTTGCAGATGCTGAATTGACTATGATTCCACAAAACACCACTCCAGTTCCAGCAGACAAGAAGGAACAATTTGAACACTTAGTTGATGCTCTTGAAGATAGTGACGATGTTCAAAATGTTTACACTGCAGCAGCTGATGAAGACTAATTATTAAATAGATAAATGACTCAACCAATTTGGTTGGGTTATTTTTTTGCTCTTTTTTCTAAAAAAATAAAATTTTTTAAATTTCTCAGAAAAAAATCGCCTTTTTTTGCGTATTAAATAGTGTGAGGCAAAAAAGGGGGATTTTTATGAAAACAAAGGAATTTATCAATGAATTACTCACTTCCGCAATTTCAAGTAAGGCGAGTGATATTTTCTTTTTTCCGAAAAAGGAAACGATGGTTGTACAGTTTCGAACTAACCAAGGTGTAATTACCCAAACCGACCTTTCCTTGAATGAGGGACAAGAAACTATTAACTTCTTTAAATATAGCGCTCAGATGGACATTGCAGAACATCGTAGACCTCAAGTAGGAGCAATGGCTTACGAGGTTGATAAAAAAGAATATTATTTGCGTCTTTCTAGTTTGGGTGACTTTTCAGATCAAGAATCACTGGTCATTAGAATAATTTATGAGATTAAGCAAAGTAAATATTTCTTTCCTCAGCAAATAGAATCGTTAGAAAGATCAGCTTTGCATCGAGGATTGATCGTGACTAGTGGACCCACTGGGTCAGGCAAAACAACTACGATGTATGAAGTCGCAAAAAAATTAAGTCCCAATAAAGTAGTAATGACTATTGAAGATCCAGTTGAAGTTCATGAACCTACTTTTTTGCAGTCACAGGTCAATAATGAAGCCGGAATTGACTATCAAAGTTTATTAAAAGCAGCTTTGAGACACCGTCCAGATATTTTGATTATTGGAGAAATTCGTGATCAAGGTACGGCAAGATTAGCAGTTGATGCAGCTTTGAGTGGACACTTAGTTTTTGCGACGGTTCACGCTAAAAGTACTTTGCAGACTATCTCACGTTTGGAGAGTTTAGGCATCAAAAATGATGAATTAGCTAATTGCTTGACTGCTGTGTCTTACCAAAGGCTGTTGCCTAGTGCAGTAGGGATGCAGTGTCTAATGGATATTGCTAAAGGCGAACTTTTAAATCAGGAATTGCAGCTAAGCGTGCGCAGTGACTTCGTTAATTGGCAAGAGAATATGCAGTTGTTGCGGAAAGGAGGGAAAATCGATGATGAAATATATGAGCAATTCAAAGAAGGATAGGCTAAATAGCGAAGAACAACTCGTTTTTTTAGATTATTTAAAACATAGTTTAGAAAATGGTTTTTCATTGATTAATTCGATAGAGCTGATGCCTGTTTTGTGGCCAAAGAAAAAGAAACTAATGCAAAAACTGGTTAAGCGAATGAAAGATGGGAATAGTTTTAGTGCTGAATTAATTCAATTAGGTTTCTCAAAAACAACGGTGACGCAGGTTAATTTGGCATTGCAGCAAGGAAACTTAATTGAATGTTTGAATCAATTATCTATTCTTAGTCGACTCAAGCAAGAACAAGTTAAAAAATTGCGAGCAGAGTTATCCTATCCATTTGTCCTAGCAATTATGATGGTGATTTTACTTGCTTTTATGCAGTCATTTATTTCTACTCAATTTAGCGATGGTAATGAGCATTCTGGTGATTTGGTCATGCTAGGATTGATTGGAGTTGTACTTGCTGGAATATATTTTTTAGCAAGAATAATTGTTTTACTCAACAAACAGGATTACGACTCAATGCAAAGATTAACTAAATATCCCATTATTGGACCAGTGATTTTGCTATATGTGAATTATTTGCTCGTGTATGACATTGGGATGCTTTTAGCCAGTGGTTTTTCATTGCAAAAAATGTGTGAATACGCATCAAAGCAGGAAAAAGGATCATTGCAGCAAGCCTTGGGACAAAAAATAGGGCATCAATTAGCTGAAGGAACAAATTTGGAAAAGATCGTAGAACAAGAAGTCTTTTTACCGAATAGCTTGTTAGTTTTGCTTAAAACAGGTTCGGAAAGAAAAAACTTAAGTCAAAGCTGCTTAATGTTAGGGCGTAGCTTATTTATTGATTTAACTCAAAAAATAGAAAAATTAGTTGTTAACGTACAGCCATTTTGTTTTATCTTGATTGGCTTTTGCGTGATTGGCATGTATTTGAAATTATTAATGCCAATGTATTCAATGATGCAAGGACTTTAAGGAGAAAAATATGAAAAAGAAAATGAAGAAATATTTGTTAAATATTTTAGCTAAAAGCCGTAGACAAAAGGGCTTTACTCTAATTGAAATGGTGGTTGTGATTGCTATTATCGTCATTTTGATGGTGTTGATTGTGCCAAATATGTTGAATCAAAAGGAAAAGGCAGAAACGAGAACTTCAGATGCCTTTAAGACTACTTTGCAAACACAGGTGGAAATGTATAAAGATGATGGACACGATACACCTAGCAAATTTGAAGATTTACAGGGTGAATTTTTAACTAAAGATCAAGTAAAAAAGGCAAATAAGAGTTTTAAATTAGAAAATGGCAAAGTTACTGAGATTAATAAGAAATAAATATAGAGCTTTTACTTTGATTGAAACGATGATTACTTTAGCTATTTGTTGCGGGATGCTGTTAATTGGCAGTTTACAACTGCAAAAATATCAACACCGTTTAATTTTTGATAATACAGTAAGAGAAGTAAATGCTGCTCTTGATCAAGCATCTCGAATTAGCACGATAAAGGGACATGCCGTTACCGTCATTTTTTCCGAGGATCAACATTATATAAAATTAATCGGTGGTGGTCATGAAAAGCAAGTAAATATTGATAAAAATATTGATATTAAAGGTTTGAACAAATTTGTTTTTACTAAAACTGGACGCTCTGTTCCTGGGACAATAACGTTTAGCGGTTATGGGATGAAAAAAGCTGTGAAATATCAAATGCTATGGGGACGAATGGCAAAATGAAAAAAGTAAAGGGATTTTTTATATTCGAAAGCGCCATTGCCATTATCATTTCACTATTTGCTGTAAGTTGCCTTTACTTAACTGTTGCTGAAAGTCAAAAAAATGGTCGTGAAATGGAATTAAAAACTGATCGTGTCTATGCCTATCATGTGTTAAAGGCCAACAATCTGGATCAGATAACGGTACATGATCACGTTTATGAAAGGATAGGGCAGCATTATCTTAATGATAAAAATACTAACCAAAAATACAAGATTGCAGACTAAAGGATTCATGTTAGCAGAAGTCATCTTTTCTCTTTTTATTACTATCCTGGTCCTTTCCATTTTGCAAAATCTGCTGTTAAGTATTAAAAGAGCCAACATGCATGAAAATCAGCATGTAAATGATATTGCTTATGCATATGTGCAGTTGAATAATTTTATGCATACTGAGGATACGAAAACTGTTTATCCAATTGTGAAAGATTCCAAAAGCAATAGGATAGTTTTTATGCGAGTTAATAAAAATGATGAAAAAGAACAGTATGCGATTGAATATTATTTAAAAAATCATGTTTTAAAGGTATCAAAAGCAGGAGCTGGGCGGGGTGGATATATGCCGCTTATTTTCAATATAAAATCGGCTCAGTTTGTCACTAAAAAAGATCAAATTATCATTCATGTAGTAGAAGAAAATAAAGGAAAATCAGATTTAGTTTTCAAGCTTGATGAAGAACCTAAACCAGAAAGAGAGAAAAAGATTGTTAAAAATAAAAGGAAGCGCATTGCTTAGCAGCATTTTAGTTTTAATTACGACTTTGCTTTTTATCAAAATGTATCAAGAAGTCTATTGCGCAAGCATGGAGAATAATTTGATGATTATCAAATATTTGTCTGGTAAATAACTTTCCTTGCACCTCTTCTTTCCTTTCTTTAAAATAATGAAGGTAATGGAGGGACGTTATGGGAAAATTTGAGAAACTTTTTAATCAATTTTTAGATTGCGTACAAACTTTGCAAAAAGCCCTGAATGTTTCATTTACAGAAGCCTTAGTTGAAACATTTGATAATTTAGAGCAAGGTAAAATCAAAGTCGAAAATGGTGCACCAGATGAACAAACTGTTGCAGAATTAAGTAAAAAATATCAGTCACTTGATTATGATGAGATTAGTCAAAAAGATAAGGCGCAAGTTTTTACTTTTTTAACTTTAAAAGCAATTAATGATGATGGCTTTGATGTTAATAAGATGCCAACACCACCAGCGATTTCAACTGTAATTGCAATGTTAATGCATAAATTGGTGAAGAATGAAAAGGTTGAAATAGTTGATCCTACAATTGGTACTGGAATTCTGCTGTTTTCAATCATTTCACAATTAAAGGCCTTAAACCATTCTAAAGATAACTATCAATTAGTCGGAATTGATAATGATGAAGAAATGCTTAACTTAGCAGATGTGGCAGCACACTTGAATGACTTTGACATTGAACTTTATTGTCAAGATGCATTAATGCCATGGATGTGTTCTAATCCGGATGTAGTAGTAAGCGATTTGCCGATTGGCTATTATCCAGTTGATGAAAATGCTAAAAAATTTGAAAATCGAGCAGAAAAAGGTCATTCATTTGCACACTTACTATTAATTGAACAAATAATTAAGAACTTAAAACCTGCGGGTTATGCATTTTTAGTTGTTCCTAAATCAATTTTATCAGGCAAGATTGGTGCTGATTTTATGCCATGGTTAACGAAAAAGGTATATTTGAAAGCCATTGTCGAATTGCCTGATGATATGTTTAAAAATGAATTTAATCAAAAGTCGATCCTTGTTTTCCAAAATCATGGAGAAGATGCCAAGGCTAGTGAAGTTTTGTTAACTAAACTAGATTCTTTGAAGAAAGAAGAGGCTTTGATTCGTTTTAATGTCAAATTGAACGAGTGGTATACTAAAATCAATCATTAATTCGGGATTACTTAACTTTTATTGAAAGAGGAGGAAATTATTTTTATGAAAAAGGTTTTGGCAATTAACTCTGGTAGTTCATCTTTTAAATATAAATTATTCTCATTGCCAGATGAAAAAGTTATTGCAAGTGGTATGGCTGATCGTGTTGGATTAGACAATGCTTCCTTTGAAATTAAATTGGCTGATGGCAGTAAGCATGTAGAAAAAACAGAAATTGCCGATCAAGAAGCTGCAGTTAACTTATTAATTAAATTCTTGAAGCAATTCAATGTAGTAGATGATTTACATGAAATCGTTGGTGTGGGTCACCGTGTAGTTAATGGTGGTGAATACTTTACTGATTCTACTATTATCACTAAGGAAAACTTGCCTAAGATTTATGAATTAGAAGATTACGCTCCACTTCATAACCCAGCTGAAGGCCGTGGAATTGAAGCATTTATGAACGTATTGCCAGAGGTGCCACAAGTAGCTGTATTTGATACTACTTACCACCGCGCTCTAGATCCAGTTCATTACTTATATTCTCTTCCTTATGAATATTATGAAAAATATGGCGTCCGCAAGTATGGTGCCCACGGTACATCAATCCGTTATACTGCACCTCATGCTGCTAAGATGCTTGGTAAAGATCTAAAAGACTTGAAGTTGATTATTTGTCACCTAGGTTCAGGTGCTTCAGTTACTGCTGTAAAAGACGGTAAATCATTTGATACTTCAATGGGCTTTAGTCCAATTGCTGGTATTACGATGGCAACTCGTTGTGGTGATATTGATCCATCACTTATTCAACATTTGATGCATGTTGAAGGTAAGTCAATGGATGAAATGATTCATATCTTGAATCACAAATCTGGTTTACTTGGTTTGTCAGGTATTTCTCCAGATATGCGTGATGTTCGTGAAAGCGACACAGATCGTGCTAAGTTAGCTAGAAAAATCTTCATTAATAGAATTGTGCGTTACGTTGGTTCATATATTGCTGAAATGGGCGGCGTTGATGCTATTATCTTTACTGCTGGTATTGGTGAACATGATATGGGCGTACGTAAAGAAGTAATGGATGCTTTCAAATACATGGGCGTTGAACCAGATTACGAAGCAAATGAAGAAAACGGCGAACATTTCATTACTAAGCCAGATTCTAAGGTAAAGGCAATGGTTATTCCAACTAACGAAGAATTAATCATTGAACGTGATGTAGTTCGTTTAACTGATATTAATTAAGCTTTTTATTCGCAGGATTCATTTGTCTATGCTACAATAGTAGAGTCTCAAGGGGATGTTTTGGGATTCGACAGGCGTAGATTCGCATTGACTGCGATTCGTAGGTTACGTCTACGTAAAAACGTTACAGTTAAATATAACTGCAAATAACAAAAATTCTTACGCATTAGCTGCTTAATTTAGCGCATGCGTTGCTCTTTGTCGGTTTACTCGTGGCTGACACTGAGTATCAACTTTAACGAGTTACGTTTAACTACCTCACCTGAATAGTTGAAAAGAGTCTTAACAGGTTAGCTAGCTCATCCTAGCCCTGTTATATGGCGTTTTGGGCTAGTGAAGTTCAAGTAATATAACTATGATCGTAGAGGTCAGTGACGGAATGCGTTTGGACAGGGGTTCAATTCCCCTCATCTCCATAGATAGAAAGATGCTTTAATTTCAATGTGCTAGAAACGTTGATATTAAAGCATTTTTGTTTTTACAATTCATTAGAAATTAAATGTGAAGCCCAAAAAAGACTTCATATTAGACTTCATATTTTCGTGAAGTCTGCAAAATTATTTTGGTTGTGTAGGTGGGCTAATCTTAGATATTTAGCTATAATAGACATATATCATTGTTTATGTTGACCAACGTTTTCAGGGCGTTGGTTTTATTTTTATCTGGGTTATGCGTAAAAAGCATTGAAATAATGGAGGGCATAACAAAAATGAATACCAAACAGATCAGACACTTCTTGACATGTGATTATCCTAGATTAGCATTGTTAACCACTGGGCGATACTTGTCCGAATCTTCAGTAAAACCCATTAAAGTAAACATAAGCGAAAAGGGTGGTTTTGCTTACTATCAGAACGTTTACGCCTTAGTTAGTACTACCATAGCCGAACTAGAAAATACCGCTGTACATCCCTATAGAACGCTTATTATTGAACACTACGTCAAACATACAAGGCTAAAAGATATTGAGCTAATAATAGACTATAGGCATAGCGCCACATGTAAGAGAATAAATGAAGCCTTACTTTGTTTTGCTAATGAGTACAACAAGCAAGCAGATAAATATAATTTAGAATTTAGATTTCAATAAAAATAAGCACCAGTAAGAATTAATTTACTAGTGCTTTTAGTATGCTGTCAGATTGATTTTAAGAGGGGCTAGAGCGGTTTTATTAGCGGTTTAGTATTGACTTACTTAATAGTGCAAAAACGGTTCAGTCTTGAAATTTAATAGACAAGGTTAAAAGCCACGCCTTGCAAGGGATGAAACCAATTTTCTTGACTTGAAAAAAGCCCCGAAAACTGAACTTTTCTGCACCTGATTAAATCCGAAGTCGTTCGGAACGACCTTAAAATTTTCAACTCTCTGTTTTGACGTGCGCTCGGTTTTGAGCCCTCTAAATCAATTTGATGGATTTTGTTTGAAAGAATTTTAACGAGTCCAATTTTGGACTGGTTTTATGAAGTTTAAACCTTGGCATTTCTTAGCAATTTATCACAGTAAAAAGCCCGTAAATGTTCGATTTTGTTAGATTGATAAAGCGCAATATTTATTGCTACAAAAAGTTAAGCAAATGTTTCATAATGTTTCACTAAAAGCCCGTAAATTTGCATTTTTCTGCGGTTTTGGAATGCAACATTGAAAGCTCGAAAACCTGAATAAACCTGAATATTTCCACAGTGGGGATTTATTAAATCTGTCCCAATACGTGCAGCTCAAACATTTGTGCTACATACCTAGTATTAAAAAAAGTCCCATATTAGAAAAAATGTGGAAATAATCTGACTCAAAAGCCAAGATCTTACCAATTTCTCCCAATCAAAAAAGCCCTGAAATCTTTACTTTTCTTAACCCTAGATTTTGCCGATTTCGGCATCAATTAAAATCGCCCTAACCATTGATATGACTTAATTTACATGAGGTTTTCTAAGTAAGTAAAAAGCCCCTCAAACGGTCATTTCAAGGGTAGAGAATTATATTAGTATTTATTTGTATAAGTAGAGCTAAAGTCCCAAAATAGGATTGGTTGAGTAAATCCGTATTCAGAAAACAGGTTGTTCAGAACGACCCGTTTATTCAGTAACGAAACGTTACCCCATTGAGCCTTAGTGAATGTGTTTTGCAAAACAGATGCGTCAGACGCATTTGTTTTTAAATCAATTAGACGGATTTAGAAACTGAATAACGTTTCATTATTGAGTAAATCCGAGGTCACTCAAAACAATAATGTAGTAGTTTGTAGTATTTATTTTAATCAATTCAATTTTGAAAAGCCCCTAAATACTTCTGAAGTATTTAGAAGATCAATGATGTCAATTTCATCTTTAGCTAACCACCGCGTTTTTTTTACTATCATGATAACAAAATAGGTGCATCCCTTGAATGTGGAATACACCTAATAATTAATATTTATTGTTAACCACCGCTATTGGCGTAGGGGTGGTTTCTGAGGCAACAAAAACCCTTAGAAAACCCATTGACCACCGCTATTGGCGTAGTGAGGTGGTTTGCTGTTTTGGCGGTTGTTTAATTCAAATATTTGGAGTGGACATTTTAATGTGTCCACAGGACATTTTGGAAAATGCTGTAATCCGTTGGGGCTGTAAGGCTAGACAAGATGGACACAAAAGACGACTTTTTTATTTATCTTTTTATATATATTAGTATTTAGTAGGGTAACTTTATTTTTCTTACGCTATTATATATATTTTGTGTCTTTTAAGTCCAAAGTATAATAAATACAGTAATATCAAGGCTTGAGCATGGACACAAACTATTTATTTTTGTGTCTTTTTAGTTCCTTTGTGTCCTGTTAATACTTTGTGTCTTTTGTGTCTTTTGTGTCTTTTGTGTCCTTTGTGTCTTTTATGTCCATGTATGTTAAATTCATTGAATCAGTATTTAATTGAATGTTTAACCACACTTGTAATTTATGGTTATCTCTCATTCTTCTCCCTTGCTTAAATCCATGTTCACGCATTTTTTTATTGAAGTCTCTAAACGATTCAAGGTAAATAATATTGTGCCCTGTGTTCTTGTACCATGTTCTATAAGCTTGGTAAGTAGTATCTTGGAATCTATAACCATTTTCATTAGGAATAACAATATCATTCACAAATTGTAAAAATGGTTCGCTGTCGATTTTATTTTCTTTTAGAATTGCATTGCTTTCTTCTGTGTGAACCATGACACCATCAATTTTTACATCTATAGCTGTTTTGACAATCCATTCTAGTAAATCTTTATTGTAAATATATTCATCTTTTATTTTTCGGTTGCTAGCATTTTCGGCATAATGTTTATTAAATTTGATTACCCGAATACGTCTATAGGTAGCATCGCTATTATCTTTAAATTTTGGTAAATCATTTAATGATTGAACAATTAAACATGTGGGCTTGTAAGAGTAAGCTTTTTCATATTTATCATTAATAGGGATGCTATCCCCTGTGGATGCACTCTTAAAGCGCTCGCTTGAATCAATAGGCTTGTTAGGGTCGTTATCATCGCCAATAACCAACGGCTTGTTTACAATGGTTGCCAGTATTGCATCTTTTTCAAATTCATTTAGTTTGATTGAAGCATAATTGCCTTCACCTGCAATATTTTCTAATAGTTGTTCAAATGTTCCTTTGCCTGCTGAACCATGTTTAGCATCAAGTAAGAATACAGCAGAATGATAGCTATAATTACTGTTGACCACAGCCTTAAATGTTTGCCAGATAAGTTTGATTTTGTCTTCTTTATTTTCTGCAATATCTTCATTAATCCATTTACTAAAACTCCAATTATCAAATTTAGGTTCTTGGGCATTAGGATTGTAATTGACCGCTATTTTAGAGGTAAAAACAAATTTAGGTGAGTAATTTAATAATTGATGTTTTTTGGCATCAAAAATTCCATTGCCTAGAACATATAAATTAGAATTATTAGTTAAATATTTTCTTTTGCCTTCGATTCTTAGCTTGGATTTAACTTCTTTAATATTTTTTTCTGTTATCTGTGGTTCAACGGTATTAATCAATTCTTCAATTAATAAATTATTTTTTTCATAAATACCAGATTCAGGATTATAAAAATATAATGCTGATTTTTGCCATTCATCTTGGTTATTACCAACAACAGCCCACAAAACATATTTTTCTAGGATTGAGGTAACACGTCTAAAGTTGAGAATAGCCTTTTTTTGGGGGTGCCCATCTGCAATATTTTGTTCCTTAATTAATTGCCTTTGTTCTAATCCTTCTTGTTTTAGCATCGCTTTAAGTTGATTAATGGTATTAGCATCATGATTAAAGCCATAAACGTCCTTAGCCGTTGCATCCCTTGAACTGTTAAACGTTTCAGTAGTGCCCGTAATCGCTTTGTCAATGGTTCGCTGTCCATAGGTGCTAGCACCATCTTTTTTATCCCATTTAGGGCGCATTAACTTAGTTTGCCTAAATATTGCGTCCATTTTTTCAGCATCTTTATTAGTCCAAAATGCAAGATAATTACATAATGCTAAATCTGCTTCACTTTGAGAGTTAAAAGCAGAAATATCACCATTCATTAAATGCTTGATTTTTACACCATTTGAACTGGCACACATTTTATTAATGATTTCATCAATAGATAAATTATTACTGTTAGGGATGCTGTTCCTTGTTTCCACAGGGGTGTTATTTTGCTTCTTCCCAACTGTGGACATATACAGCTCTCTTAAATTCTTTTTACTAATAAGTTTAATTTCTTTTTGCGTATTGAGAATGTTACCAGTTAAAGCAAAAAAACGATTTTTCCCGTAGATTTCATAACTTCCACGCCTGTTGGTATCAAAAGGGTATTTTCCTTTTACGATTGCATGAATACCTTTACCAGATTGCGAAACTTCTAAATAACTGTGTGCAATTAATCCATTCAACCAATATATAAGGTTGTTAGGATTAGTAGGATTATGTTTAAATTTTTCAATTTCTTCAGGAATATCATCTATATCAATTCCGATATAATCATTATTAAAGAAGAAACCTACACCATCATAATTATTATTTTGTTTTAAAGCGTTTGAAGCTGTTTCAAAACCACACCATGTAGTAGGATCATTAGAGCTTGCGCCTTTGCCAGTAATAGGATTAATAGGAATTTTCCCTTTATGCTGTCCTTCTTTACGTGGGGGCTGAATTTTAAATACGCACCATTGTTTTAATTTTGTTAATTCTTTTGGAATGTTATTAATATTTGTTATCATAAAAAAATCCTTTCTAAATTCGACCTCCTATAAAATCAAGATCTGCATCAATTTTATCTAATGTGTTATTGATTGCTTCAAGGTTTTTGTTTAACTTCTTTAGTTCCTGTATTAATTCCTTGTTCATTTTTTTCACCTCCAAACGTTAAGCATTTAAGATTAATCTACCTGCACATATTGATACCGTCGTGAATTGCGATGGTATTTTTTATTTTGCCTTGATTGACGGCATTTCATGACTTGCTAACCACTTAGTTATGCTTGCTTTTCCATAGAGTTTGCGACCGTCAATGTTTGCCACTGGCATCCCTAGCGAAGCCCAATATGTAATAGTGGAATCAGCAACGCCAAAATATTTAGCAATTTCTTTGCGGTTTAAGTAAGGCTTGCTTGATGTGGTGGCTTGCTTGATTGCATCCCTCACAACGTTAAGCACATAGGTTTTGATTTCTGTTTCTTGTGATTCATCCAATTTAAATTCCATAATTATTGCTCCTTAATTGATTTAGCATTGTCTGTTAAGTCGGTTGAATAATCAGCAAGTTCATTGGTTAAATGCTGCAGCATCTTTTTAGTACTCATAGGGTCGGACGGGTCATCTTCTGGCACATCTTCAATTATCTTAGACAACAATCCATAGCTAACAAATAATTGTTCTGCAATTCTGTTCATTTCATATAAAGCTTGATGCAATTTAATTTCATCGTTCATTGTTAAGCCTCCATAGGTTCTAATTCATCAAAATCATATTTACCGCCTTGCAAGTCGTAGACGGTTTGGGCTAGTTCATTTCTCATAACCTCTATATATCTTTCAGGAATCTTATTTCGTCCATATTCCATAATCGTACCGTCTACAAATGCACAATAGAGATAACCGTCCTTATACCAACGATCAACCACGTTTGAACCGTCTGCACTGTAATTAGTCATGGTTAGCCACCTCCTTTGTGGGATGCACTACCGCTGTGTGGGCTTGCATGAAATCATCAATAGCGGTTTTGCTAATGCGCTTAGAGTTACCAATAATAGTTACTGGTAAACCTTGTTTAATGTAATAATTTAGGGTTTTGTGTGATTTAACACCTAAATACTTCATAGCCTCTTTATATGAAAAATATTCTGTCATAGTGTTTCTTCCTTTCCTACATTTGTTTACAAGTAATATAATATTCTACATTTGTAGGAAAGTAAAGAAAATAATAAACTTTTGTAGGAATATTTGCTATTATGTAATAAAGAGGTGAAAAACAATGACACAGAATAGAATTAAAGAATTGCGTAAAAAGGTTGGATTAAGTCAAGCACAACTAGCTAATAAAATTGGAATAAGTAATCAAATAATTAGCTTTTATGAAAATAATAAGCGTGAACCAAAAATAGAGACGTGGCAAGCTCTAGCAAATTTCTTTAATGTAACAGTTCCATATTTACAAGGTATTGATGATAAGCCTAATACAGGATATTCAAAAGAATACATCTATAAATGTTTAGACGATGCTTACAAAGAAAAATGGAAAGACCCAACAGGTCAAATAATGGGCGGTGGTTTTGATAAAACAGTCGATGCTTATTTAAAACAAGCCAAAATAAAAAAGCCCTCCAAAATTGATAAAACTTTTTGGAAAACTAATTTTAGTTATTTGTTTGATACTCCAATTATTAACAGACTGTTAACCACTAAAGATAAATACAGCGATGATGATATTAAATTAATGCTAGAGACTACTATATTTTTAAACTTTAATGGCATGAAGCAGATAGCGGATTATTACGAACATCTAGGAAACCACAATTCTTAATGCTGACATCGCAATTCTAAAGCCTAGTTCGTTCTAATTGACTGATAATTAACAATCTTGCATCCCACAGCGTTGGTAAAATACAGATCTCACATATTCAATTCATGTTAAGTATTTAAGATTAGTCTACCTGCACACATTCACTAATCGAGGTAAATAAACATGAACAATGATATTAAAGAATACACCACGCCCAGTGGTGAAAAACGATACAAGTTTTTAATTTATGTGGGTAAAGATGAAACAACAGGGAACACCATTCAAATTAAGAAGCAAGGCTTTAAAACTGAAAAGCAAGCCCTAGAATGTTACCTAAATTACAAGCTAAAGGTGGTCAAGGGCGAGTATGTTCCAGTTACTAAGCGTAAACTACGCCTAAATGATCTATATAAGATGTGGGTCAAACTGTACAAAAGAACGGTGCAAGAAAGTACGTTTGTTTCAACTGAAAAGATATTTGAGAATCATATTCTTAAACAACTAGGAAGCACCTATTTAAACAAGTTGACTGTTTCACAGTGTCAAAATGCGGTAAATACGTGGGCGGATGTAGCACCAAAAACTTTTAAGCGATTTGTGTTCTATGCTTCTAAGCTGATTAACTACGGTATCACCATGGAACTAATGAAGAAAAATCCCATGAAGAAAGTTATCTTGCCTAAAATTGAAAGGGACAACAAGAAATTTGATAACTTTTATTCTAAAGATGAACTCAATACGTTCTTAAACGATGCTAAAGGGTACAACTTTAGATACTTCATGTTCTTTAGACTGTTAGCCTATTCAGGGATGCGCAAGGGCGAGTGTCTAGCCCTCAAATGGTCGGATATTGATTTTAAGAACAATACCATAGACATCAACAAGTCCTTAGCTAGTGGCGAAAATAACCGCCTGTATCTTTCTCCATGTAAGACTAGTAACAGTGTTAGAACCTTAGACATGGACACTGAAACAATGCACTATTTGAAAGAGTGGCGAACCAAACAACAAAAAGAAATGCTGAAACTAGGCTTGAATTTTCTTAGCAATGATAATTTAGTTTTTGCCAATAGCGAGGGTAACTATACCGTCCTATCTAAGCCCCAACGGTGGGACAATGCTATTTGTAAGAAGTTTGGACTACGACATATTAAGGTACATGGTTTCAGACACACTCACGCTTCATTATTATTTGATGCTGGTGTATCTATGAAAGATGTTAAGGATCGTCTAGGACATTCAGACATCACCACCACCATGAACATTTATACCCATGTAACTAAAAAGAAAGCCAAAGAAACGGCTGTAGACTTTGCTAATTACATGGAATCATAGGCAAAAGACTTCATATGCGACTTCATATTTTTTAGTGAAGCTCCAAAACCGTTGATATTAAAGCACGGACGGGGGCTAATTTCTAAACCCCCTCATCTCCATACAATAGTAAAAGTCTTGCTAGGATATGATTCCTAGCAAGACTTTTATTTTTATTTATTAATAATAATTAGTTATAGCTTTGCCCTAAAAATAAGTATTAAACATTATAAAAGCTGCTATTTATAATGGAACCTAAAGAAAACTGTTTTTACAGATAATAGGTGAGCGAATGATTAAATACAAAAATAAATACTTTGAGGGGGAAAGGATACTTTATGGCATTAATGATGCATTACCTTTGGTCATGGTGAATCTCCTTTAAAGGAGGTAAATAATGTCAGATTAAAAGATTCAATTTTTACATGGAAGTATCCATTATGGTATGACGATCATGTAGAAGTAGAAAATACTACCTTTGAAATAATGTCTAGGAGTGGAATTTGGTATACTAAAAACATTTCTATTAAGAATAGTGCTTTACAAGCGCCTAAACTATTTAGAAGAGCAAGTCATATTAGATTGGACAATGTTCATTTTGCCAATGCAGAAGAAACGATGTGGACTTGTAATGATATTAGAATTACTAATTCACAAATTAATGGCGACTATTTTGGCAAGGATAGCAAGAATATATATCTAGATCACGTGAGTGTAGTTGGTAATTATGTTTTTGATGGTGCTGAAAATATTGAGGTTCACAATTCAACTTTTGTCTCTAAAGATGCTTTTTGGAATTGTAAAAATGTGACTATCTATGATTCAACAATTGATGGTGAGTATCTAGCTTGGAATACTGAGAATATTAAATTCATTAATTGTAAAATCGAAAGTGATCAAGGATTAAATCATATTGATCATCTTGAAATTAAAAATAGTTCACTTATTCATACTGATTTAGCTTTTGAATATGTTTCAGATATGGATGTAGAAGTGACTAGTAAAATTGATAGTGTTAAAAATCTCGTGTCAGGTAAAATTGTAGCGCCAGAAATTGGAATTTTAATTATGGATTCAAATAAGATTGATCCTGAAAAAACGAAAATCAATTGTCCAAAGATAATTTTAAAGGTAAAGCATTCAGATAATAATCAAAAACCAAAGGATTAGTGATAATAATGGAATATGATTTTAAAAATGCACCTGATCGTAGTCATACGGATTCAGTAAAGTGGGATGTTAAGCCAGGTGAATTACCGATGTGGATTGCCGACATGGATTTTAAAACAGCACCGGAAATCATTAAGGCAATGAAAGAAAAAGTTTCATTAGGTGCCTTTGGTTATGAGTGGCCACAAGCTGATTATTTTAATGCGGTAGCGGATTGGTATGAAATAGAACATGGATATCGTCCGCAAACCAATTGGATGATCTTTACCACGGGAGTTGTGCCCGCGATTTCATCGATTGTGCGGCGTGTTTCGCATATTGGCGATGAACCTGTTTACAATATTTTTTACAACTCTATTTTGAATAATGGGCGCCATGTTTTATCAAGTAATTTAGTGTTTGATGGTGAACATTACAGCATTGATTGGACAGATTTAGAAGAAAAATTAGCTGATCCACTCACTACGTTAATGATTTTCTGTAATCCTCACAATCCTATTGGTAAGGTTTGGACTAAAGCAGAAGTTCAAAAAATTGCACAATTATGTCAAAAACACCATGTGGTTTTGCTTTCGGATGAGATTCATGGTGACTTAGTCAGAAAAGGACAGGGCTATACACCAGCATTTTCAATTGAAGCTAAAAGCAATGTAATTTCTTTGGTTTCACCAAGCAAGACTTTTAATGTGGCTGCACTTCATGCTGCTTATGAAGAGGGGCATGATTGGCTGAAGAAGTTAAAGCAACAGTTAAATGAGAATTTTGATTATGTCAGTCAGTTCATTCAAGAAAATGTTCCTGAGGTAAAAGTTGTCTCTGGGGATGCCACTTATTTGATGTGGATTAATGTACAGAAAGTGACTGATAATTCTGCAGATTTTGCTGCTTTTTTGAGAAAAGAGACAGGTCTAATTGTTTCAGCAGGTATTGTTTATCGCGGTAACGGACAAGATTTCATTCGGATAAATTTAGCCTGCCCATTAGCAATGGTAAAAGACGGAATGAAGCGATTGGTAGAAGGAATCCGTAAGTATAGCAAATAGGTTTACATGTAAACAAAAAGGTAGATATATAACTAAGAAAAGGGTTTCATTTTTATAGCCTCAAAGTATATACTTTATGTGAGGTGATTTAAATGGAACCATTATTTTTAACCCCGTATTTTAGACCAAAGATTTGGGGCGGACGCAAATTAGATGATATTTTTCACTATGATATTCCAGAAGGAGAAGTCGGTGAGGCTTGGATTATTTCTGGCTATAAGGATGATGCTTCAGTAGTAACTGAAGGTCCACTTAAGGGCATGTCTTTAAGAGATGTTTATTTAAAACATCCAGAATTATTTGGTAATCCTAAGGCTAAGGAATTTCCACTTTTGGTTAAGTTCTTGGATGCCAATGATAATTTATCAGTGCAAGTACACCCAGATGATGATTATGCTAGAAAAGTAGAAAATGATTCCGGCAAGACTGAAAGCTGGTACGTCATGCAAGCAGACCCAGGTGCCTACATTATTTATGGTCATTATGCTAAGACTCGTGAAGAATTAGCTGATATGATCCATAAGGGTGAATGGGACAAGTTGCTCAGAAAAGTTCCAGTTAAGGCTGGCGACTTTTTCTACGTTCCAGCAGGTACAATCCATGCTTTGACTAAGGGTTGCTTGGTAATTGAAACTCAACAATCAAGTGATGTTACTTACCGTCTTTACGATTATGATCGAGTAGACAAGAAGACCGGTAAAAAGCGTGAACTTCATACGCAAAAATCAATTGATGTAACTACTGTACCTCATGTTGATCCTAAGCTTGATATTAAGACCAGCAAGGATCAAGATGCAGAAATTAAGACTTTGGTAGAACCACCAATTTCACCACACTTCTACTTATGGCAAATTGACCTTGATGGTACTTGGAAAACAGGTTTAAAGGATCATCCATATCTTTTAGTTTCAGTCATTAAAGGCGAAGGAAAACTTGAAGCTGATGGCAAAACATATGATTTGAAATTAGGAACTAATTTAATTATTCCAAATGAGATGAAGAAATTCACTTTCACTGGTAAAATGAGAATAGTTATGTCTGCACCTGGTGAGGAATAACCGTTTATTTTATCAGATTTAGGAGTGAGAAATTGTGATCTATGTCGCTTGTGGTTCAATAATGGCAGTGATTGGAATTATTTGGTTGATTTCACCAGCCAAGAAGCCTAATCGGATTTATGGCTATTTATCTTATCTAGCGCAAGTTAACAAGGATAGTTTTAAGTTTGCTCAAAGAAGGGCAAGTTTATATTGTATTTTATTCGGCTTGATTCAAGTCGTAATAGGGTTAATTATTCACTATTTGAATTGGGATCGCTATTTTCTCATTTGGCTATTAACTTTTTATTTATTTATCTTATTGCCAATTGTCTTTACTGAAAAAAGTCTCAAATCTTTTTTAAGTAAAAGACATGAATTGCCACATGACTATGTCGATCCCGATCAAGTAAAACGTCAAAGAACAAAAGGATTTAGGGATCGATAATGAGTTTGAGAATCTTAATGGTTGAAGATGACAGTTCTGTCGCTGAAATGATGGGAATGTTTTTCAAAAAAGAAGGTTGGCAGCAAGATATCGCTGTCGACGGTGTTGAAGCCGTCGATATGTTTAAAGAAAATGCAGATAAGTATGATTTGATTACATTAGATCTGAATTTGCCAAAAAAAGATGGGATTCAGGTTGCTAAGGAAGTAAGGGCTATTTCTCCTACTGTTCCAATTATCATGCTTACTGCTAGGGGCAGTGAATCAGATCAAGTTCTGGGATTAGGAATTGGTGCTGATGAATATGTGACTAAGCCATTTAGTCCAATTGCCCTGATTGCACGAATTAAGGCCCTTCATCGTCGTGTGATGATGGAAGAAGATGTTCAAACGCAAGAAAATACTAATCAGGAATATGAAATTCAAACACCTCATCTAAAAATTTCTAAGGATAGACGAGAAGTTTTGTTTGATGATCAACCGGTAGTTGATTTAACACCTAAGGAATTTGATTTACTGTATACGATGGCTCAAAAGCCTAAGCAAGTATTTTCACGTGATCAGCTATTAGAGTTAGTATGGGGATATGAGTATTATGGTGAAGAACGAACCGTTGATGCTCATATTAAAAAATTGCGGCAAAAATTAGAAAAAGTTGGCGCCAAAGTTATTCAAACAGTCTGGGGTGTCGGCTATAAGTTTGACGATTCGCAGGTCAAATAATGAAATTAATTTATCAGAACATGCTGGGCTTTCTTTTGATTATCGTAACCACGATTTCCATTATTGGTTATTCAGAAATCGGATATGCCCGTAATCAGGCTTACATGCAAAATTATCAACGAATGGAAAGTTATGCTAATTCGTTGGGAGAATTAGCTGAAACGGATGGCAAAAACGGCACAGCTTTACTAAATGATAATTTCTTGAATCAATTAGAATTTGTATTGCGTGGAGATGACGTTCATTTACGTATTTTTGATGATAAAAATACGCAAATTTATCCTCGGGTCAATGCCAAAGTTCAATTGTCTGATAAGATTTTTTCTACTTTGCAAAATGGACAAGAGATTCGCATCCAGAATAACCATACTGAAAATTCCCCAATTGGTTCAACTAAGGACGCATATACTGGTGTCTTAGTCCCCTGGATGAATGGAAAAAATTTGGTTGGTATAGCGTGGATTAGTTCTAGGGTAAAACATGTTGAGCGACCAATATATATGGCTAAGCGCAATTTATTGCGGGCTTTGTTAATCACTGTAGCAGTTGGACTTATTCTTAGCTTTATCATTTCATATTATTCAACTAAACGAATCAAACGGTTGTCTCGGGCAACGCAAAAAGTTGCCTCAGGAAATTTCAATGTACAGATCGCTCATAAAGACAGTGATGAAATTGATCAGCTGGCTGAAAACTTTAATAAAATGGTTAAGGCACTTAAGCAATCAAATGAAGAAGTTAGGGCACAAGAAAAGCGGCGTGATCAATTTATGGCTGATGCAGCTCATGAAATGCGAACACCTTTGACAACTATTAATGGCATTCTGGAGGGCTTGCAGTATGACGCCATTCCGGAAGAATCTAAGCCTAAGTCTATTGATTTAATGCAACGTGAGACTAAACGTTTAATTAGGTTAGTTAATGAAAATTTGGATTATGAAAAAATCCGTAATAATCAGATCATGTTGATTAAAACAGATTTTGATGCAATGCCAATTCTGCATGACTTAAAGTCACAGTTAAAACAAAATGCTCAAAAGGCTAAAGACGAAATTAGTGTTGCTGGTCCAGAAAAATTGCCAATTTATGCAGATCGTGATCGATTTACGCAGGTGATGGTCAACTTGGTTCAAAATGCCATTCAATTTACGCATGATGGTCACATTCAAATTTCTGGTAAAAGATTGGAACATGCTAGTGAAATATCTGTCAAGGATGATGGTATCGGCATGAGTAAAGACCAAACTAAGTTTATCTTTGAACGCTTTTTCAAGGCTGATCCATCAAGAGCGAGGATGGGCACAGGCGAATCTGGGTTAGGATTGGCCATTGTTTCCTCATTGATTAAACAGCACGGTGGTAAAGTAAAAGTGGCTTCTGCACCTGGCAAAGGATCAACATTTACGGTTATCTTTTATGATAAAGGCTATGAACAATTTATAAGCAAAGATGAATAGAAAAAGGCATTCAGCTGCAATTTTATACAGCTGAATGCCTTTTAATTTTCTTTAGTTTTTATCACTTTTTTCTGTGCTACTTTTATTTTGCTCGGTTAATTGATTCTTAAGTACTTCTTCTGGCACTTTAGTAATATCTTTTTCACGATTGTGCAATTCAGAAGCATCAGTCTTATAGAGCTTGGTTGTAGAACGGTTATGATTTTCACTGTAAAGTGAAGTAGAACTATCTGCTAGGTCTTGTCTGATTGAGATCATCTTTTGATAATTAGTAGAGTAATTAAACTGAGTTGGATCAACCGGTACAAAACCTGTTGGAGTGTAAAACCGTAGTAAATTATGATTATTAAGCAAATCAGAATAATGAAGAGAATCTTTAGCTTTTTTAGCTAAAGAGGTAATTTCTTTCTTTTCCTGCGGGCTAAAATTAATAATTTGTCTACCGTTAATTCGATTGTAAACTGTTCCTTTTATTCCCTTGCCTCCAACGATAATATATTTGGAGCTGACAATAGTACCATTTCTAAAGACGATCCAATCTTGTCTATGAGGAGAAAGCATGTCGCTACCAAATTGAACATAGCCCTTATTACTGATTCCAAGTAGGTGAAGCAAGGTTGGAAGAACGTCGATTTCGCCAGCAATTTCGTGACTGATTTTTCCTTTTAAATTATCAGCGTGAATCATGAATGGAACTTTTTGCATTTGCACATTGTTATATGTGTTCCAAGTATCAGCACTTTCATTAATAATTGGAGCTAAGGTTTCATTTTCGGAATTACTTAATCCATAGTGATCACCATAGATTACTATCATACTATTTTTATAGAGGCCAGAAGCTTTTAGATAGTTGAAAAATTCATGAACTGCTTCGTCTAAGTAATGAGCAGTTTCAAAATAGTTGTTAATAGTTTGATCGCTCGTTTTAGTGGTCTTAAAGTTAGGATCGCGATCATCCTTATCTAGATCAAATGGAATATGGTTAGTAACAGTAATGAATTTTGCATAAAATGGCTGTTGCATTTGTTCTAGGTACTTGATGCTCTCGGCAAACAACAGCTTATCTTTTAAACCGTAACCAATATTGTCTTTATTTTGTGTACTGAAATAATTCTTATCAAAGAAATAGTTATAGCCCATATTTTTATAGACATCATTTCTATTCCAGAAAGTACCGACATTCCCATGGAATACAGCAGAAGTATACCCATCTTGACGCAGAATTTGGGGAGCTGCCTGGAACGTATTCTCAGAACCAAGTGAAGTGAATAATGATCCATCTGAAATCCCATATGTACTGGTTTCTAACATGTTTTCAGCATCACTAGTTCTACCTAAACCAACTTGATGATAAAAGTTATCAAAACTCAAAGTATGTTTATTTCGATAAAGTGAATTTAAAAACGGTGTCACTTCTTTGCCATTAACCTTAAGGTTAATTAAAAACTGTTGAAAACTTTCCAAGTGAATGACAATTACGTTTTTATTTTTCTCTACGCCAAAATATGCGGATGAGGGAGCAGAATGAATCTTATTGGTAAAATTCAAAATCTCATTTAGATCTGAAGCATTAGCATTTTGGGTTACCTGAACGTTTTGTGCGCTCTTGAAACCATCATAAGCAGTAAAAGTATCAATTCCCAAATATTTCACTACATAAGAACGGTCAAAGGTATTTCTTAAAAGGCGTGGACGGGAAGTCTCAGCCAGAAAGATGTTCAAAGTAGTAATCAATGCTCCAACTGAAGTAATAGCGATGGGAGTTGACAGCCCGTATGATTTTTGATCGATTCGTATTCTATGAATAACCAAAAGGATGATGATAATGATAAGGTCAATCCAAATTAAGATGTCGGTAGGGTGGAGTAAAGCAACAGTACTTTTACCCAAGCCTTGGGAGACCTTGCCAGCATTAGTCATTGTTTTAATGGTTAAAAAATCAGTAAATTGCCGGTAGTAGATAATGTTTGCAAATAGCAAAGCAGTATTTGCAAAATCCATGATTAACATGGCGATATAGGAAATAATAGGTTTAGGGATGTAAAAGCCAATACTAATCAAAATTACAGCAGTCCCAATCGGGCTGAGCCACATGATAACGTGCTGGTAAGGATCCGATAAACCTAAATTAAAGTCGAAATAAGCGGCAAAAATGTATTTTATCCAAAACCAAAATACCAAAAGAACCAAAAATCCAGTTCTTGTTTGAATAAAACTGCTAATTTTCTTTTTCATATTTTTCTCCTTTAACATCTTTTAATTTTAAAGGTTCCTTCTGCTTAAAACAATGATTTATCAAGAGTTATGCATTTTTTAATAATTACCTTTTGAAAAAATGGTTATAATCTAGAAGGAATAATTTAGAAAGAGGCAAAGCATGCTGTTTTTCGGCCCACTTTATAATTTTTTAGCAGAACGTTATGCGACTAGTATTAATCATTTTGCATTAGTTAAATTAACTTTTTTAGCATTAGATAAAACCTTCTTTTACTTTCTTATTTTTGCGGTTTTACGGTTGATCTGGCTTCTTTTTGTTAGAAGAAGACGATCAATTAAATCGGAAATTAGTGTTTGGATTTTTGCATTTTATCTAATTTTGATTTTAATGTTGACAACGTTCAGAGATACTTATTTTCCATGGCAACTTGTGTTTAATTTTAATAGGCCGTTGAGTGATGTTAATTTAGTTTTTATGAAGGAAACGTGGAAATTAGTTTATGCGCCAAGCAGGTTAGATTTCTTTTACAATTCACTGGGCAATATTATGTGTTTTGTGCCGTTTGGAATATTATTTCCAATTGTTTTTTCAAAGAAGCAATCATTTTTTAAAACTATTTTGATGGGGATGCTGTTTTCAATTGCCATTGAAACATTGCAATTTTTATTATCAACTGGTGTTAGTGACATTGATGATGTCTTCTTTAATACGTGTGGTGCGATCTTAGGCTATTTGATTTATCTCTTTTTCAAAAAATTATGTATGCGCTTGTAAAATGATACTGGTATTCGATAAATAAGATTGTTAAAATAAGGATGTGAAATTTTTATAATAGTTAGGAAGCAGATTTATGAGTTTAATTAATTTTGATAGTAGTAAGTTAACTCCATTTGTTCATGAAAATGAATTAGGCGAAATGCAAGCTATGGTAAATGCTGCTAACACTGAACTCCGTGATGGTACTGGTGCTGGCAATGATTTCCGTGGTTGGCTTGACTTGCCAGTAGATTACGACAAAGACGAATTTGCTCGTATCAAGAAGGCTGCCAAGAAGATCCAAAATGATTCAGAAGTTTTGGTCTGCATCGGTATTGGTGGTTCATATCTTGGTGCTCAAGCTGCAATTGAATTTTTGAACAGCAACTTCTACGGCAAGGAAAAGACAGACATGCCAACTGTTGTTTTCTGTGGTAACTCACTTTCAGGTTCATACCTTTACGACTTGATTGAATGGGTAGGCGACAAGGACTTTAGTATTAACGTAATTTCTAAGTCAGGTACTACTACTGAACCATCAGTAGCATTCAGAATCTTCAAGGATAAGTTGATCAAGAAGTACGGTAAGGAAGAAGCTGCTAAGCGTATTTACGCAACTACTGACCGTCAAAAGGGTGCTTTGAAGACTGAAGCTGACGCAGAAGGTTACGAAGAATTCGTAGTTCCAGATGATATTGGTGGTCGTTACAGTGTTCTTACTGCTGTTGGTTTACTTCCAATTGCTGCTGCAGGTGCTGACATCGATGCTTTGATGAAGGGTGCTGCAGATGCTCGTGCAGATTACAATGATACTGATGTTCACAAGAACTCACCATACCAATACGCTGCTCTTCGTAACATCCTTTACCGCAAGGGTTACACTACTGAAATTGTTGAAAACTATGAACCAAATCTTAGAATGTTCGGTGAATGGTGCAAGCAATTGATGGGTGAATCAGAAGGTAAGGACAACAAGGGTATTTGGCCATCAAGTGCTAACTTCACTACTGACTTACACTCACTTGGTCAATACATTCAAGAAGGTCTTCGTAACTTATTTGAAACTGTTATCCGTGTTGAAAAACCACGTCACGATGTTAAGATTCCTGGCGATGAAAAGAACTTGGATCAACTTAACTTCTTGGAAGGCAAGAGCTTGAACTACGTAAACGATCGTGCTTACGAAGGTGTTGTTTTAGCCCACACTGACGGTGGCGTACCAGTTATGACTGTTAACATTCCAGATCAAACTGAACACACTCTTGGTTACATGATCTACTTCTTCGAATTAGCAATTGCTATTTCAGGTTACTTGAATGGTATTAACCCATTCAACCAACCAGGTGTTGAAGAATACAAGCGTAACATGTTTGGTCTTCTTAACAAGCCAGGTTACGAAAACTTACACGACGACTTAACTAAGCGTCTTAAATAATTAATTTTACTCAGCATATTTGATAGTATGCGGTTGAATATAGTTAGCATTAGCTAATTAAAGAAAGAGTAGAAACTTTTTTGAGGTTTCTACTCTTTTTGTTTGGAAGATTAAATTAGGGATCTGTATGAAAGAAAAAACTAAAAATATTTTAGCTGTTTTATCGGCAGCGTTTATGTCATTCGTGGGAATTTTGACAGAAACTAGTTTAAATGTAACTTTCCCTACGATGATGAAACAATTTAATGTAGCTCTAGATACTGTTCAATGGACTACTACAGGCTACCTTTTAACCATTGCAATTATTATGATCTGTTCATCGTATTTAAATGAACGCTTTACTGCTAAACAACTATTTGTAGTAGCTTGTGGTGGTTTTATGGTCGGCAGCGTAATTAGTGCGTTTGCGCCTAATTTTTCAATTTTGCTTTTAGGACGTTTAATCTCTGCATTAGGTGCAGGAATTAGTACACCGTTAATGTTTAATTTGGTTACCGAGATTATTCCACGCGACAAGTGGGGCGTTTATATGGGAATTGCTGGGTTAGTAGTCGCTATGGCTCCAACTTTAGGTCCTGCTTTTGGTGGAATTACTAATTTTTATCTATCTTGGCGCTGGATTTTTATTTTTGCGACTATCATTGCTTTGATTGTTTTCATCGCAGGTGTTCTAGTGATTGGCAAATATCATGAACAAGTTAAAAGCGATTTTGATTGGCTAACGTTTATAATTTTAGCCAGCGCTTTTATTACGTTAACTGTGGGCGTTAATCAAATTAGTAAGGGAATCACCAATCCTCTATTTTGGCAGCTTGTATGATAAAAAGGGCGCTAAATTGCCACTTTACTTAGGTGGCAGTTTTATGATGCTTGGGTGCTTATTATTCATGATTTTTGGCTTGAATTTAAGTGTATTGATGATTGTCATTTTTACGGCATCATGATGTTAGGGCATAGAATGTCCTTTAGCAATACTTTAGCAGAATCGCTTAAGGTAGAAAAAGGGGAATTGCGTGCGGATGCTACGGCTGTTTGTCAAACTAGTCAACAATTAGCTGGCTCCGTTGGAACAACTATCTTGGCTGCGATTATATCTATCTGGCAAAAAAGCCTAATATAACTTATTCATTAGGAACGGCCAGCATTTATTTTTACAGTGATCATTAGTTTAATTATTATCTTTAGTGATTGGAAAATGTTTAAAGCAGAAAATAATAATTAAGTAAGACAATTACTTTAAAATAAGTTATAATAGTATACGGATGATGAAATTTAGTGAGAGATAAAAAGGACGGCTGACACACAGTCGTCCTTTTTTCTTATATCTTGTTATTTTCTTTTAAAAAGCTACGGATAATTTTTTCTCGCATTGCAAGAAAAACCGTATTATGACCTGTAGGATGAATTCGATTGGTTAATAAAATTAAGCCTGATCGTTTAACGCGATCCAAAATCATTAATGTACCGGTAAAACCGGTGTGTAAAATGATTGGATAATGATTTTTAGGATCAAAGCGTAGATCCCAGCCCCAAGAGCGAGGCTTTACACCAGCTGGATTTTTATTATCAAAAAGCAGGCTAACAGTTTTTTGACTGTAAGGTAATATCTCTTTTTTTAGTCCGAGATAACCTTGACTGAAGGTGATTAAATCTTGCATGGTTGAGAAAAGTCCGGCGGAGCCGCAATCTGCACCTAATTGTCGTGCCTTAGGATCATGTGGGATGCCCTGTAAGACCTGTCCATCAACGATTGCAGTTGGTACACAAGCATCTTTTTTAGGTGAAAATGTGGTGTGAGTCAGCGGCATTTGGCTGAATACTTCTTGCGTGGCAACGTCTTGTACAGGTTGATTGAAAATCTTTTTGATAACCAAGCCTAATAAAATGAAGTTGGTATCTGCATAGCGCATTTTATGTTCAAACTCGTCAGTTACGGGTAAATTGATAATTGCTTTTAGTAATTCATCATGATCCAGTTCATCACGATGCGGAATCCAACCGCGAATACCACTGGTGTGAGTTAAAAGATGATAAAGACGAATGCGCGAATCTTTAAATTCTGGAACAAACTCTTTTAAAGGCTCGGTAAAATTAAGCTTGCCTTGATCATAAAGCTTTAAAAGTACATTTTCAGTAGCTAAGACTTTAGTTAGACTAGCCAAGTCATATTCAGCAAATGGACTAAGTTGAGTCACGGTGGGGTAGATACTAGCAAATCCTGTCGTTGAGGTAAAGATTTGTTTATCTTTAATGAAAGTGTAGTTTACGCCCGGTACAACTCTTTCAAAGACCATTGATTCAATTAAATGTTGTGTTTTATTATAGTCGATCATTTTTCACCATCCACTCAACTATTATAGACAAAATGACTTGACAAGCATAGAAGAAAAAAGCATAATTATTAATGTTGACTCGCCCGTTGGTCAAATGGTTAAGACGCTACCCTCTCAAGGTGGAGTTATGAGTTCAATTCTCGTACGGGTGATTAATTGAGATATAGCCAAATTGGTAAGGCACAGGATTCTGGTTCCTGGATGTTTGGGTTCGAGCCCCAATATCTCAATAATAAAGAAATGTCTTAATGCTGAAAGCTTTAAAAGCCCAGTGTTAAGGCATTTTTGTTTTTTACGATTTTATGAAATTAGGTGAAAATAAGCAAAATAATACAATATTCTAAGCAATATTTTTACTGGCATTTACTAGCACCAAAAAATATAAAATTGGTCTAGTTGAAATTATTTTAGTGTGTAGGTGGGCTAATCTTAGATGTTTAGCCATGATATAATAATCATGTATCATATTTATGTTAATAACCAATGAACCAACGATAAAAAGCGTTGGTTTTATTTTTAGGTAAAATATAACTAAAAGGTATTGAATCAAGGCAAGGATGAATATTAATTATGATTAAGCACAATAAAGGTGTAAGAGATTTCTTTAAAAATGATTATCCGAAATTATATTTGTTGTCTGGTAGCCAGATACCCACCGATATTAATTTAGACGATAAAAGCCGTATTGGCTATTACTGTAATGTTCTAGCTATAACATGGTTAACTATCAATAGACTTGAAGACACGCCACAGCATCCCTATAGAACGATTATTGTAGAACATTGTATTAACCATGTAACTATAAAAGACATAGCAAATACGTATAAATACAGTGGATCTTGGGGAAGGAATATGAAAAATGAAGCATTAAAAAAATTTGCTGAAATATTCAGACAAGAACAAATTAAAAATAAGGTTTTCCCACTGGTGGAATTCAATTAATACAAGGCTGTCACGTTAATTTTAAGAGGGTGTACAGCCTTTTTATTATGGTTTATGTGTAATTATCCTAGAGCCTGTTAAAACCCATTATATCGAAGATTTAGAGGTCAAACCCCATAAACATAAAAGCCTAGAAAGTTAACAATAATTAACATTTTTATATTATTTATTAATGCAACATTAGCATCTTATCAAAATAGGGCTAAACCTTGGTAAATACTGGCATTAAGCTATCAATAAAAAGCCCTTATTTGTTTGAAAATGTTAGATTTTTAATAGCGACATAAAAGCCCCCAAACCTGCAAAAACCTGAACCTAATTAATTGAAGAAATGCTGTTATATCAATACTTTCAATCAAATTAATCAAGTTCATACTTAACAAGTTAAAAAGGGGCTATTTTGCGTCATTTTGCGTCATTTAGAACTTGACAAAACTTGACATATAACATTAATAGTCAGCAAATGGCAACATAACATTAGCATTTCTTAGCAATAAAAAAGCTAGAATGTTAGCAATTGTTAACAATTATTGCGCCGATTTAAGCATTAATAAGAAACGGTATAACCTCCGTATCTGTAGATACGCTGGTGAAATCCCGTATTTTTACCAATTTATCCCATTCAAAAAAGCCCCGAAAACTGAACTTTTCTGCACCTGATTAAATCCGAGGTCGTTCCGAACGACCTTAAAATTTTCAATTCTCTGTTTTGACCTGCGTACTTGATTTGAGTACGGAGTCAGGTTTTGTCAGGTCGTAAAAGCTCCAATCTTAACAATTTATCACAGTAAAAAGCCCCGAAATCTTTACTTTTCTTTACCCTAGATTGTGCCGATTTCGCCATTAATCAAAATCGCCCCAACCACTGATATGACTTAGTTTACATAAGGTTTTCTAAGTAAGTAAAAAGCCCCTAAAACGGTCATTTTAAAGGTAGAGAATTATATTAGTATTTATTTGTATAAGTAGAGCTAAAGCCCCAAAATTGGGATTGGTTGAGTAAATCCGTATTCAGAAAACAGGTTGTTCAGAACGACCCGTTTATTCAGTAACGAAACGTTACCCCATTGAGCCTTAGTGAATGTGTTTTGCAAAACAGATGCGTCAGACGCATT
>SKEM01000121.1_pt1 | contig 59170 bp, 57 predicted proteins | sample 4826731 | NCBI WGS metagenome assembly SKEM01 (sample SAMN11008809, study PRJNA524170) | human gut metagenome | biome: Human fecal sample; material: Feces; isolation source: fecal sample from pouch patient p37 | host: Homo sapiens | place: Israel: Tel-Aviv | collected 2015-07-27 | reverse complement strand
AGCAGCAACTGGAGCAACAGCTAATAAAGCAGCAGCAGCAGCGCTAACAATTCTTAAATTTTTCTTCATGTGGTCTTTTCCTCCTTGAAATATAAAAAATGCAATAGGCCATAGGTTCAGCATGTAGGAGCCTATAATGTACAAAATCATTCAAAGCAAGATCCACGAGTTTATAACTCTCGTGAGGTAGTAGTCTTGCTGAAGGATCAGCATGCGTACAGGCGACACGCCTGAAGCACGTCCTATTACTTACCACGATTCATATTGTACTAACCTCTTGAAAAAATAGCAAGTTAAATTGACTACAATCTTGCTTTTGTAATAATTCACCTATTCCCTATCCCAATACCATTCACACAAATCTAAAATAACAAAATGCCGTAATCCTAGACACAACAAGAAAAAGCGAGCATACGCCCGCTTTACTGTTTCTTTACTTTTTCTTAAATTTTACAACGATGTAACAAAATAAAAGAAAAAAGTAATATTTCTATACGATTTCCGTTAAAGGTCTAGTGTGAACTTTACATTCGATGATATTTTTTCCTGAACGCCCTGATCAAACTGATTAGCTGATCAAGCAAGTCAAGATTAGTCTTGCTCAGCTGCAGGTTCAGCCGCAGATTCTGCTGAATCATTAAAGATGTCAGTAACAGTACGTTCAATATATGCAGCAGATTGAGGAGTGTGGTAATATGCAACACCGTCTTTCTCAAATGCATTGGCTTCCACAATCGTATTCATCGCACCGCGCACTTGGTCCGCAGTAAGATTTTCGACTGCATCCCCCAACGTAATACTAATCTTCTTCTTTTCCCCGTTTAAGAAAGTCATCTTCATTGTTTTAGTAGTTTTAGCCATTATTTTTCTCCTTTTTTCCTAAATATGTCTTCGTAATTTTTATTCAGCTGCTGACACTAAACGTGACTTCTGCACTAAGTATGCTTCATCAAGTGAGTCATCTTGCAAGCTAGCGATTGCTTGACCAACCTTTTGCAAGTCGTCTGCCTTAGCACCTTCGCGCACGTTCTTCAAGTTGCGGGTCTTTTGACCATTCTTGTACTTCTTATTGCCAAATACATATTGGATTAATTGTTCAGTTAATTCGTACTTCATAATTTTCTCCTGTCTTATTTAATAATTGGTTAAAATTGAATCTTTTGTAATCAACCTGCCGGCTAGATGTCTTACACTATAACTAACGATTTAAAGTCACCAAATGGCTCAAATTCGTTAAATATTTTTCTAAAAATAAGGGAGAGTATTTTTTCAATGAAGAAATTAATCTTTTGGGGCGTTATCGCAGCGATGTTTATCTTAGGTGGAGGCGGCGCTGGAGCTTACATTAGCCACGCTAATACGCAAGCGCGCAACACTCCAGCTAACACTAACTCCAATTCTGGCAAAAAGAATGCCGCTACTGACGAGCAGAAGTCTAATGATTCCGATGCAGATTCTAATAATAAGGAAAATTCTAGTCAGGATGCTTCTTCTAAGTCATCAGATAAGGATAAGAAGCCAGACGATCAATCTAGCTCCTCAAGCAAGAAGGACGCTGACCAATCTGACCAATCAAGTTCAGCTTCTTCTAGCAGCGAGCAAGACAAGCAATCTTCAAGCAGCCAATCTAGCGCCGCTTCCTCTAGCAGCAATCAATCCTCTGCCGCATCAAGCTCAGCTAATGATAAATAAAAGTTAACTAGCGCTGCTCTTATGTGAGTGTAGCAACTTTTTGTTTCACCAATTTTCAGAGCTAAAGCCCTTTACAACTAGTAAGCTATCGACATTTGCAATGTTTTGACCGTTTGCTGGAATTCTTGTACTTCTTGCATCCCTCAACCACTTCTATTTGCTTTTATTTGCAGAAGTCGGTAAAATTATTATTGACTTTGTATCTATTTATTTATAAATAAAGGGGTAACAACTTTGACTGAAGAAGAAAAGAACGCTCAAGCTCAAGCTGATAAAGAAAATGAAGAAGAAAACGACGACTTTAAAGTCGTAATGCCAGAAGCTAACAAGACCACTATGCCTCAGGAAGAATTCAAAGAACAACCTGACTACTTAAAGGTCTTTGCTAACTTCTACATCGCTGAATTCGATGAAGATGATCTTGAAATCATCAACCTTTACGATGAAAACCACAACATGGTTGATATCAACCGTTACATTTTGAACAACGTTCACTTTCCACGTAAAAAGTTGGTTGATCACGTTTTGCAATACCACGACTACAACTTCAAGAACTTACTTAAGGTCATGGAAGAAAAGACTGGTGTTAAGCCAGAAGAAATGCTTACTTATGAAGCATGGGAAAAGTGGGACGAAGATCAACGCGCTAAGCTTCATTCATCACTTTCATAATTTGATTATAAAAGGCTCCCGATTGGGAGCCTTTTATTTTTGTTTAAAGAAGGGTGTTCAGTATAACCGACAAAAAATGCAAATCCTGTCACTTATATCGAACACCCTTAATAAACAAATCCCGATTTCATCACACTTACCTCCCTCTTTTTACAATTTCTGACAAATCTAGCTTGCATTGTCCAGCAAAATAGACGAAAATAGGTACAACAAGGGAAAATGTCATAGTGGCATTTTCTTTTTTTGTTAAAGCTACAATTTATTTGTGGGAGATTTTTATAAATGAATAATAAGTCAAAACGTATGAGCGCGGCTGGCTTGCTAATCGCCATTGGGATTGTTTATGGTGATATTGGTACTAGTCCACTTTATGTTATGAAGTCGATTGTTGAAGGCAACGGCGGGATCGGAAATGTAAACCGTGATTTTATCGTGGGTTCTATTTCCCTAGTTCTTTGGACTGTAACCCTGCTTACAACTTTGCAAACAGTACTGATTGCCTTAAAAGCTACCAACCATGGTGAAGGTGGTATTTTTGCCCTCTATACCTTGGTCAGAAAACACGCTAAGTGGCTAGTTTTACCAGCCTTAATTGGTGGGGCCGCTATCTTAGCCGATGGTACTTTAACGCCAGCTGTTACTGTAACAACCGCGATTGAAGGGTTAAAAGGGCTTCAATTCGGCGGCAATGTTCCTGTTTCCACTCAAGAGATGGTCATCCTCATCACGGTAGTAATCCTGCTGATTCTGTTCTCGATTCAAAAGATGGGAACTAGCATCATCGGTAAGGCCTTTGGTCCAATCATGTTTGTCTGGTTCGCCTTCTTAGGTCTCATGGGGATCATCAACATGGCTGGTGACTGGTCAATTTTAGAAGCCATCAATCCAGTTTATGCTATTAAGCTCTTGTTCAGTCCTTACAACAAGGCGGGAATCTTTATCTTAGGATCAATTTTCTTGGCCACCACTGGTGCTGAAGCCTTGTATTCAGACGTCGGCCACGTTGGTAAGAGCAACATCATTGGTTCTTGGCCATTTGTATTTGTTTGTTTATCACTCAACTACTTCGGTCAAGGGGTTTGGATTTTAAACAACCCAACCTTCCGTCCAGCTGACGGCGGTGTGCTTAATCCATTCTATGAAATGATTCCAATTAACATCAGATTGTTTGCCATTATTTTGGCTACAGTTGCTGCTGTTATTGCTTCACAAGCCTTGATCACTGGTTCCTTCACTTTAGTTGCTGAAGCCAGTGGACTTAAGTTCTTGCCAAGAATGAACATTGACTATCCATCAAATGAAAAAGGCCAAATCTATATTCCTTCAATTAACAAAGGAATCTGTCTTGCAACCATCGCCATTGTTTTATATTTCCAAACTTCGGCTCACATGGAAGCAGCCTATGGTCTTTCAATTACGATCTCAATGCTCGCAACGACTATTCTGCTTTATGAATGGTTAGTCCTTAAGAAAGTCCACATGGTGTGGAATTGGGTCTTCTTGATCTTCTTCGGCGTTCTTGACATTATGTTCATGATTTCAAGTTTAACCAAGTTCACCCACGGTGGTTACGTATCACTATTCATCGCTGGTGCAATCGGCTTTATCATGTACGTTTGGTACTACGGTAACAAGGTTCGTGACAAGCGTGAATCACGCAATGCCTACGTTCGTCTTGACGAATACACCGACATGTTGACTAACTTGAGTCACGATGAAGATTACCCTACCTACGCAACTAACTTGGTTTACATGGCCAACGTTAAGTACAACAAGTTCATTAAACGTGAAATCTTGTACTCAATTTTGGATAAACGTCCAAAGCGTGCGAAGGCTTACTGGTTCGTCACTGTTAACGTAACTAACGAACCATTTACCGCCGAATACGCAGTTAACACGTACGGTACGAAGAACGTAATCAACATTCAGCTCTACCTCGGCTTTAAGAAGCAAACTAGTGTGAATGTCTACATTCGTCAGATCGTTCATGACTTGATCGCCGACGGTACGATTGAGCCACAACCACAGGAATACACCACCAGCCCAGGTCGTGACGTAGGTGACTTCTCATTCGTTATTGTTAACGACGTCATCAGTCCACAAACACAATTGGTTGGTTATGAAAAGTGGCTTGTGGAAGCGCGGGTTCGCTTGCAAAACTTGTCTTCTAACCCAGCTTCCTGGTTCGGATTAGAATACGCCGATACCGTAATCGAGCGTGTACCATTAATCCTGGGTCGACCAAATCCATCTTACATTAAGCGGATTAAGCCAAAGGATTACTCGACAGCTAAAACTAAATAATTACTAAACTAAAAAAGACTCCCAACAGGGAGCCTTTTTTAGTACAAAAAATTTATTAATGGGTAATAAGTTGTAAAGGGCTGCAGTGTAGTAGTAGCACTGTAGTCATCTTTATTATAGGAGCCTATATGTAATTTAGCTAATTTTTCATACTCGATATTAAGAAAAGTTACTTACCAAATTACTACTCTCTTTTCAGGAGCAAGCCACATACCATCATTTTCAGTCACATCAAAAGCCTTATAGAATTCTTCTTGGCATTGTGATTGCACGTTGGCACGTTCTGGACCTGGAGCGTGTACATCGATAGATACTTGCGTCTTGATTGACTCTGGCAATTGTTTAGTTGCCCAAACGCGAGCAAAGTTTTCAAACAACTCTTGCATTGCCTTCTTATCAGCACCTTCACCCTTATTAGCTTCAACAGCAGCAGTTAAACCACCTTGGTCGGCAATATTTTCAGACACGATTTGCTTACCGTTCAAGGTTACAGGGCCATATTCAATACCATCAAACAAGTCGATTTCAGCTTGCGTTCTCTTCTTGAATTCAGCAAAATCTTCATCAGTCCACCAATTCTTCATATTGCCGAATTCATCGAATTGAGCACCGTTATTATCAAAGGCATGAGAAACTTCGTGCGCAATTACTACCCCAATACCACCATAGTTAGTAGCACGGCTTTGCTTCAAGTCGTAGAATGGCTTTTGCAAAATTGCTGCTGGGAAAGTTAAATCGTTTCTTTGTGGATCGTAACATGCGTTAACCAAGTTACCTGGCATGAGCCATACAGTCCGATCAACATCTTGGTCCAACTTTTCAAGGTTGTACTTAATTTGTTCCCGGCCAAATTGCACTTCATTTTCATAAAGGCTGGCAGTTGGATCAACTTGTAAACGGTCATAGATTTCTTCAATCTTGTCTGGATAACCGATCTTCAAGATCAAAGCGCGCAACTTAACGATTGCCTTATCCTTAGTTGCTTGAGAAAGCCATGAATTTTCACGAATTCTCTTTTCATAAACATCAAGCATCTTGTGAATCATATCAGTCACGTCTGCTTTAGCTTCTGCGCCAAAGTAAGTTTGACCATAGTAGACACCTACTACTTCGCCGAAGTCACCATTAGTAATATGATATGCCTGCTTAACGCCACTTGAAAGCTCAGGTTGGCCTGACAAAGCTTGACTAAATGGAAAGGCAGCTTCACGGAAATCTTGTGACAAGCTGTAAGCTACGCCATTAATAAACTTAACCAGCATCCAAGCTTTAATTTCAGCAAAGTTTTCTTCATTCAACAATTCTTCCGCGTGATCTAAGTAACGTGGTTCAGTTGAAATTACCCGTTCTGGCTTCTTGGTAAATAATCCGCCCAAGAAGTAATCCATCTTGAAGGAATCGAATTTTGCTTCAAAGTCGGCCAATGAAATTGGATTATAAGTTGCTGGGTAATCTGCCCATTCTTCAGTTGACTTAACAACCTTAGCAATCTTAGCGTCATACTTAATTGCCAAGTCAGCGTAATCTTCTGCGTCCTTTTCATTAAGTCCGGCCATTGTTAACAACTTAATAGATTGCTTTTTCAAAACATCCAATAACTTCTCAGCAGCTGGAGTCTTGTAAGTAGTCGTATCTGGCAAGAAAGTACTTGGACCACCAAAATTCAATGAGTGAATCTTAGTATTCTTCATATCTGCTTCAACACTGAAAGCAAATGGAACGGCAAAACCATTCTTGTAAAAATCTGCTGCCTTCAAGTTAAAGTCAGCGAAGTTGCGCAAGTCTAAAATTTCGTGCAAATCTGCCTGAATAGGTGCGGCACCATCCGCATTTCGCTTGTCAAAGTTTTTAGCAACCTTGTAAAGCTCAACTGCCTTCTTGAAGTTAGGCACAGTAGGCAGTTCCTTCTTACCAGCAGCAAAATCTGCAAAATCTTGCATCAAGTTCTTTTCAATATTAAGATCGATCCCATCAAATGAACTAATTCTTGAACGATCAGATGGAATTTTAGCCTTTTCCAACCATTCTGAGTTAACAGCCAAATATAAATTATCTTGTAGACGCGCTGAAGTATTAGCCTTAGTAATGTCACCAGCACCGCCGCGTACGTTAAAATGCATTAAATTACCTCCCTAGTGGAAAAAATTTTTCATATAAAGACATGATAGCATTATAAAAAAATTAACGCTATCATGTTGTTTTTATTTTACAAATAATTTTAGTTTTTTCTGTAGTTTCGCATGCATTGGAATAAGCATGACTAAAAGCAAAAAGATACCAATTGCAGCAACAGCAAAGAATTGAATATAGCCGAAATCTTCAATGATTAAACCACCAAATAACGGCCCTAGAGCTCGACCAATTGACGATGCAGACAAGGTTAAGCCTTGATACTTGCCCTTGCTAGAATCGGGCGACAGATCATTTACATAAGTTGGTATCGACGGCATTGCGGTTGCTTCACCTAAAGTTAAGATAACCATGGATAAGGCGAAATGTGCAAAATCTTTGGCAAAAATCAAAGTAACAAAAGAAATTGCAAACATCAAAGTGCCAAATAAAATTTGTCTAAATAAGCTCTTAAAGATAGTAAAACGACTTAAGATAGCTTGCACGATGACAATAATTCCGGCATTGATGGTCCATAACAAACTATACAGATGAAAAGGAATGCCCAAAGAAACCATGTATACAGACAAGTTTGATTCCCAGTTCATGTACATCAACCAAATTACAGCAATCGTAACAAAAAAGCCAATTGACATAATCAGATTGTATTTAGGCATCGGCTCAAAGGCCTGCTTCTTTGATTCGCCCTTGTTAGCCAAACGCTCCTTGTGGAACTGAATCATTGGCCGATAATTAATAATTGCATTAACGCAAACGCCAACGAATAAAAGACCAGCAATGACAAATAATAAAGTCACTGAATAATCATAAAGATAACCTACTGCTAATGTCCCACAAACGACCCCAACATTTTGAGCAAAGTAGATCATATTGAAGACATAACGACCTGGCTTAGATTTAATACTAGTAGCAATCGAGTTAATCAATGCTCCATTCCAGCCACCCAAAAAGCCAGTTAAAGTCATCCAGAGCCAATATAACGGCCAACTATGATTCAAAGCCATGCCAAATAAGACAGCCGCATCTAAAGCAGCCCCCACAATCAGCAAGACATACGGATCCATATGGTCATAGCACCAGCCTGAAATAAATGACCCAATCATATTTGCAACACAGTTGAACAGCAAAACGACACCCACTAAAGCTAGTGAAACGCCAAGATGGTCGTGCAGGTAAACTGAAGTCAATGGCCAAATAAAGCTGGAACCCAACCACGTTAGTAATTGGCCTAGAAGAAGCCAATGCAATTTGATTTCATCAGCTGGTTGTTTTCCATGTGCTGTGCGCATTTTCTCTCTTCCCTTCTTTTTAATCATTCTCTCAATCTAGTCTAGCAAGAATTGTGATTTTTTGCACGAGGGCAAAAGAAAAAGCTGCATCCCTTACTAGAACACAGCCCAACAAGTTAAATTTTTTTCTTTTCTTCAGTCCAGCTTCTAATTTCCGTCACATCTTGTGCTACCTCAAGACAACCCAGATACTTTCCATTTTTATCACGTACTGCATAATAGCGTAGGTATAAGCAGCGCTTCATCTTGTGTGGAGTAAAGTGAAACTCATACTTGTCAACTTCACCTGAATGAAATTGCGCAAAAATCTTTTTAATTAACGGTCTACTTTTAGCAGTGTGACACGAGAATACATCATTGCCAATAGCATTGCGCGAGTGCGGATAAATCTCAGCACCGCCGCCAAAATAAGCTACCTTATCGTGTTCATCAATAAAGGTCAATGCAAATGGCAACATATCCAAAATTGCATTTAACTGCTCTAAGTTTAACCTTCCTTCTTCAAAATTAATGAGGAAGGATGAAAGATTGCTAACAGAAACAGGCCCTGCTTCTTTTTTAGCTTCCTTTGGCTTCCAATTCATTGGCTTGCGAATCAGGGTATAGCCAATCTGACTCTCTTCGCGTTTAACGTTGTACCAATCATCTTGATCAGCTACCTCGTCAATCATCGGAATCATAATGCTCTCCTCTTTAAAGATCATCTCAAGCACTTCATGACTCGCCTTTTTAATTGCCTCAGCCAACTGATCTTTATCTGGATGCTCCTCACCAGCAATCTTGCTTGCATCCCCAATTAAATCGCGAATATCATCATCAACGCCCCACATCACTTCGGGCGGAGCTGTAATGCCATATTTATTCATTAATGGAAAAAGCGAGGTCTCCTTACGTCGGTAATGCTTATCGATTGTTGCCAAATCACTCAATTCTTTTCTGATTTTATCCAGTGTATCTTGACCTGCTTGATACTTTTTCAAATCTGGCAAGAGTGCGTCATTAACCAATGATTTCAGTACCATATTTTCCAGCTTAATCGTATGCACCGGGTGCCCCGGAGTAGCAAAATCAGGATTTACCGCATTCTCCTTGATATTACCCTTAAAGACATCGGCATGCACATTACACAGGTATTGAATCTCTGCTGGGTTTAACCCCTGCTTGATTAATTCGCGCTCTGCCGCTGTAATTTCGGCCACATCAACCTGATCGAATTCTTCTTGAAACATCTTCTTTGCGGTCGCAAAATCGCCGCCGTTTTGAATATAATGCAAAATTTTCAGGATTGCGTCCTGTCTTTTTTTATCAGTCATTGATTACCTTGTATCCTTTATCTTCAAATGCTTTTTTCACTTTAGCCAAATCAAGTTTCATTGCCTGAGCTCCCAATGGAATGGTCATCACACGCCCCACCGTTTTAAGCAATCCAGGAATTTTAATTCTAGTAAAACCACAATCGTACATAATTTGAACAAAGTCAGGGTATTCATCTGCCATTTTCTTGATCGGTACTGAAAAGTCGATAATCTTCTCTTTGGTGGCTTTCTCCTGCTTAATTTGATCATCATGGTTAGTTACACCTAATTGCTTTTTAGCTGCACTAGAAAGACGCTCTGTCGTCCAGACGGGATACCAGACCAACTTAATGTCACAAGACTTAATTCCAGCAACTGAAAGAACAGCTTTTTGAATATGTTGTTCCAAATAATCAGATAAAGGGCAACCCATAATTGTCAAAGTCATCTTAATGGTTGCCTTATCTCCTTCGATATCGATGCCATAAATCAGACCAAGATTTACTACATCAACTTGTAATTCTGGATCAATCACTTGGGTCAAGGCCGTCATGATTTGATCAACTTGTTTAATATTTTTTTCTTCCATTTTTTCACCTAGCAAAAAAGTCCAGAAAATCATTCCGGACTTTAGTTTATCTTATTTTTGCAATTTATCCCAGATGACAACCTTGCCTGCCTTCATCGACTTTGGCACATCAATAATTCGTTGATTACTAGAACCTCTGAATTGCAGGGTTAAATCCTTTAAATCATTCATAAAGCGGCCATCAACTAGAATATCTATCTTAGACAACATTTCCTTTTTATCAGGTGTTTCTTTTTGCAATTCATCCCAAGTATATCCAGACCAGGACCAGATGTCCTTACTGTGGCCAAATTCTTTTCGAATTCGGTTAATAATTCTTAAACAAACCCAAGTATTCAAGAATGGCTCTCCGCCTAGTAAGGTTAATCCCTGCACGTATGGCTGGCCTAAGTCTTTAATAATGCGGTCTTCCAATTCTTGCGTATATGGAAAACCATAATTAAAGTTTTGGGCTGCTAAATTATAGCAACCAGGGCAATCGAACAAACAGCCTGAAACATAAAGACTACATCTAACGCCTTCACCATCAACAAAGTTAAATGGCTTATAATCCGCAATTTTATGTTTAGAATAATCCTCAGTCTTCCACTCTTGTGGTTTTGGATTTTTCGGCTTGCGGTGCATTCTTTTTAACTCACGTTGGTGATCTAACTGTGGCTTATATTGGTCAGGATCCACAAACATGGTATCCCCACCCATATTAACCTTGATCAAATTACTCCGGATATCTGGTCCTTCTTGAGTGTTTTTATCTTTTTCAGGCATTAGTACTCACCGTTTTTTACTTCTTCTTCGGTAGCTAAACTATCTTCCATGCCAAAGTCCATATGCTTAACCCGGTGCACGATTTCTTCATGACGACCGTGAACCATTGGCCGCTTCAATGGGTTGCCCAAGTAGCCACAAGTTCGCTTGACACAATCACAAGTAGCAGGATCATGATTACCACACTTAGGACATTCAAAACCCTTGGCAGTAGACTTGAATTCACCAGCAAAACCGCACTTATAACATTTATCAATTGGCGTATTAGTTCCTAGATAGCCTACCTTGTCATAAGCCCAATCCCAAACTGCCTCAAGGGCTGCTGGATTTTGCTTCAAGTTAGGGTACTCACAATAATGGATAAAACCACCTGCAGCATAATATGGATATGGTGCTTCAAAAGTCAACTTTTCAAATGGGGTTGGGTGCTTACGAACATCATAGTGGAACGAATTAGTGTAGTATTCCTTATCAGTGATGTCCTTCACCTTGCCAAACTTTGCCGTATCGAGCCGGCAGAAGCGATCAGTTAGACTTTCACTAGGAGTTGAGTACAAACTGTAATGCCAATGATAGGGGTCCTCTTTTTCCCACTTAGCACACAAGTCATGCATTTTCTTCACGATCTCAATTGTAAAATCATGTGCTTCTTCATTGTGTTCCCAATCAGGACCATAAAAGACTGTCCCTACTTCGTACAAACCGATGTAGCCTAACGAAATCGTAGCTCGACCATTTTTGAAAAGCTCGTTAACATCATCACCTGGCTTAAGTCGTTTACCAAAGACGCCATATTGATACATAATTGGCGCATTTTCGGGCTTAGCTTGAATTGCACGTCTACCCTTAAAGGCTAAAGCTTGGTGGCAAGTCCGCATTCTAGTATTGAAGATTTCCCAGAATAACTTCTTATCGCCATGACTCTCCATGGCAATTCTTGGCAAGTTAACAGTTACAACACCCAAGTTCATTCTGCCCGAGTTAACTTCCTTACCATTTTCATCCTTCCAGCCTTGTAAGAATGAACGACAGCCCATTGGAGCCTTGAAAGAACCTGTAATTTTCTTGATCGTATCATACATTAAAACGTCTGGATACATCCGCTTAGTTGAACATTGAATAGCCAGTTGTTTAACATCGTAGTTAGGGTCCCCTGGATGTAAGTTCAAGCCCTTCTTAATGGTGAAAACTAATTTAGGGAAAATTGCGGTTCTGCGTTCTCTACCCAATCCTTTAATTCTGATACGCAAGATATCTTTTTGAATTTCTTTTTCAATCCAAGAAGTACCTAAACCAAAACCTAAAGTAGTAAATGGCGTTTGCCCTTGGCTAGAGAACATGGTATTAATCTCATATTCCAAGCCTTGCATGGCATCGTAAATGTCCTTCTTAGTTTGACTCTTAGCATATTCTTCCAGCTTTTCAGGATCATCAATGAACTTGCCAGCATCCTTTAAATGCTTTTGGTAGTTTTTCTCTGCAAAAGGAGCCAACACTTCATCAGCTCGATCAAAAGAACAACCACCATATTGACTAGAAGCTACATTAGTAATAATTTGCGTAACTTGATGTGTAGCCACATTGATTGAGTTAGGACTAGTCATATAGGCATTTCCAATCTTGAAGCCATTAGTTAGCATATCCTTAAAGTCAATCAAACAGCAGTTAGTCATTGGTGAAAGTGGTGTGTAATCCAAGTCATGCCAGTGAATATCACCGCGCAAGTGGGCTTTAGCAATGTGCTCAGGCATCATGGTCAAACCAACTGTTTTACCAACGGTCCCGGCAGTTAAATCACGTTGAGTACTGAAGACCTCACTATCTTTGTTGGCATTCTCGTTAACAATCGTTGGGTCACCATTAACCATTCGCTTTAACCGTGCACGAGTATCGGTTTGTTTAATCCATTCCTCTTCATCGTGCTTGCGGTATTGCACATAAGCTTTAGCTTCATCCAAATAACCCAACTCATTTAGGCTATCTCTAAAAGCAACTGCTACATCTTGTGCATTTACTTCATCAGCAGCATCTAGTTTAGCCACAATTTTTTCAATTACAGCAGGTGCTACATTATCTAAATCTAGGTTATGCAAAACCATGTTGAGTTTAAAAATTGCGAACGGATACTTTGACCCATCACGTTTCACAAAAGTTTTAGGCGTATTAAATTTTGTTACATTTTGTTGGTTAAATTCTTCTTTTAGCATTTCAATCACTCCAAATATCGTGTCTTTATCATAGCACAAAACACAACATCTTGTATTATGTTCAAATATAGATGAATATATCTTGTATTAACCAAAAGACCATTAAATTGGGAAATGATTCAGCTAAAATTTTTTTAGAAAAAAAGAGAGGCATTTTTTACCTCTCAATTTAAACTATTTGTTTAATTTTTTATTTTCTTCGTCAAAGATCTTACCCTTATTAACTTCATAGTAAGTCTTGTAACGTTTGAAGTAGTTATGGAACATGTACTTCATCAATAACCAGCGCTTGAAGTTTCTATCCTTGTCATAAAAGACGGTAGTACCATAGCGGCCCTCACGAATAAGTTCGTCAGCAGTCGTCTTATAGTCGTTGTCATAAGCATAATTATTGAAGATCTTCTTAGGCACGCCTAACCAAAGCTTGTATTTAGATTCAAGCTTATTACCATAAACTGTTTCCTTATCTTTCAAGGCATCTTCAACATAGTCATCAATGTACCATTTAGCCAAGTTGTAACCGTTCAAAGTTACGTAGAAGCTAGAACGTCCCTGACGTAAGTTGATTTCGAAGAACTTGAATTCACCATCACGTGGATCATATTTGATATCAAAGTTGGCCATACCAGTGTAGTTCAACTTTTCAAGGAATTGTTGTACTTCTTCGTACAATTTTTCATTGTACTCAGGCAAAATCGCCATGTAATTACCAATTGATTGTGGAGTTGGGTCTTCCAATAATGGGTGCCCTAAACACATCATTTTTACTTGGTGGTTCTTATCAACATAAGCATTCAAGGTCCGCATGTTAGAATCATCACCAGGAATAAAGTCTTGCAAAATAAGGTCAGCGTTGTAGCCATGAGTATAAATCTTAGTTACGATATCCTTAAATTCAGCCTTATCTTGAATGGCAAAAGTCTTCTTCCGACCTTCAAATTGACACTTCAACCATGAAACTGGATCTTCCGGCTTTAATTCCACTGGGAAATCAAATGGGACATCCTCGTACTTACCTGACTTGTAGTCATCCATCGTAATGATCTTAGTCTTAGGATAAGGCAAGCCATATTCTTCCGCAATTTCATAAAAGCCTTCCTTAGAGATTAATTTTTCAAGTAAGTCATATTTTATGTAAGGAACGATAAAGACCTTTTTCAATTCATCTTGGTGCTTAGAAAGCAACTCAGCATAGCCATCACCACAAGCAATCAAGATAACTGGCTCCTCGTGATTCTTGTATTCTTCCATCTTTTTGTGCATCACGTCCATAAAAGTAGGATCACTACTAAAGCCATGATGCAATTCAACGTCCACAATGCTTGAATAACGAGTAGCAGCAAGTTGAACGTCAGCTAAGGCCTTCACTTTAATGCCATATGCTTCATTAAATGAACGTGCCATACCATACACGTTGATATCACTACCGAGTAAGATCGGCGTAAATTTTTTACTCATCCTCAAAAAATCTCCCTAGAATTATAGTAATTTACCCTGTGAAATTAGCTTAGCAACTTCAGGTTGCACGTGTTGATATTTTTTAACTGTGTTTTCGTAATCAACAAAGAACAACTTGTACCAAACAAGGAAGGTGTAGATAGTCCAGATTTGACGTCTATGTGAGCCATCACCTTCATAGTTGTCGTCAAGTAACTTGATAATCTTCTTTTGGTCAAAAATATCGTTGACAAATTCTTCTTCAAAAAGAGCATGAACTTGTTTGTAAAAACGTGGTTCCTTCAACCATTGCTTAATTGGAGTTGGGAAGCCAAGCTTAGGTCTCTTAGCCCACTCATCTGGTAAAACTTTTTCTGAAGCCTTACGCAAAGCATACTTGGTATCATGACGGTTAACCAAGTACTTAGTTGGGATAGAGTTAGCCAATTCCGCAATCTTCTTGTCGAGGTAAGGAACACGAACTTCAAGTGAATGGGCCATCGAAATCTTATCAGCTTTTTGTTCAATATCGTTAAGCATAAAGTGGTGCAAGTCAATGTATTGCATCTGCTTAACATTATCGACTCCCTTTACTTTCTTAAAGTCTTTTTGGTAAATGCCGTTAACAGTCAATTTATTGCGATACGTTGGCTGTAAAATGCTATTAGCATCTTTAGAAGTAAAGATAGTTGGGTAATCCATGTCATAGATAACCGATTGACCGACATAAAATTCACTCGGTTCAGCTAAATTGGTGTACATGTGAACTTTACCTGGGAAATTAGGCATTCTCTTAATCTTGTGTGCCAATTTAACCCGCTTTTTCTCAGGCAACTTTTTCAATTCTGAAGTAAAGACCTTAATAATGTCGTTATGCGTATGCATCCCGTAGTTCACATAACCAGCAAACAACTCATCAGCGCCTTCACCTGAAAGAGCAACAGTAACATGCTTACGAGCTAGTTTACACAAGTACCAGAGTGGAATGATTGACGGATTAGCATCTGGTTCATCCATGTGGTATTGCATTTCTGGGAAGTCACGCATAGCTTCATCAGCATCAACCTTGTCGCTGAAGAACTTCCAGTGATTAATATCTGCTAATGCCTTAGCCTTAGAAGCTTCATCATAAGTTGAATCATCAAAACTTACTGAGAAAACGTCATCTGGGTTAAGCAAACTAGTCAAGTATGAAGAGTCGATTCCTTCTGATAAGAAAGCACCAACCTTAACATCAGCGTTTCTATACAAATCAACCGTTTCTTTCAAATCTTCGTTGATCTTTTGCAAAGTTTCTTCAAAGGAAAGGCTATTTTCTTTATATTCAGCATCCCAATATTGATGGGTCTTCATTTCACCATCTTTGTATTCAAACCAATGGCCCGCTGGGAAGCGGTAAACGCCCTTAAAGAAGGTTTCTTCTAGGTCATTGTATTGATTCATCAAGTATGGCTTAACTGCTTCAACATTTAATTCCCGCTTGAACTTTGGAAATTCCAAAAAGCTCTTTAATTCTGAACCAACCAACAAATGGCCATTTTGATTACTGTAGTACATTGGCTTAATGCCAAAGAAGTCACGTGCACCATAAAGGGTCTTGTTGTTGTCATCCCAAATTAAGAAGGCGAACATCCCACGTACACGCTTAAGCAAGCCATCCATGCCCCATTCTTCATAACCATGAAGTAAGACTTCTGTATCAGCCTTAGTAGTAAAATCATGGCCTGCTTTAATTAATTCTTCTCTTAATGGTTTAAAGTTATAAATTTCCCCATTAAAAATAATTGCTCGAGTTTTATCTTCGTTATAAATAGGTTGACTGCCCCCACGAAGGTCAATAATTGACAATCTTCTAAAGCCAAGGGCAACTTCATCGTTAGTATAATAACCGTCAGAATTAGGTCCACGGTGTTTAATTGCAGCCATCATTTTACCAATAACAGCTTGTTTTTCATTTATCTTTGGATCATAAAATGCCACAATTCCGCACATAATTTAAATTCCCCTAAGTCAATTCTCTAAATCTTAATATTTGCTATAATATTCACTATTTTTTACTTTAACTTTTTTATTATAAGCTAAACACTTGTAATAGCCAAATACCTTTACTATTCCTTAACTAAATGAAATACACCCGACGTCTAGAAGCTGCACCATAACCAAAGGATTGAATGCGGTGTCGTTTTAAATCGACGTTCACAATATAACCCGCAAATTCATTATTTTGATCAATTCTTCGGTCTAAGTTTTTGTTGTATTTAGTTGTTAGCGAATGATTTGGCCCCATTAAGGCAGAACAGTTAAACAAAATATATTGAATCCCGTTGATCCGATACTGGTCTTCACGATGCCGATGTCCGCAGAAGTAGGCAATAATTCTCGCATTCTTGATATTGGTAAAATCAAAATCATTTGATAAACGAAATTCTGTTGGAACACCATTGCTAGCGTGCATTCGACCTTTTTCACGTTGATTAAAGGCAACTAGCAGTTCGTGCAAAGAGCGGCCATTATACTTAAGTGCATTAGACCCCTTTCGATTAATCGGGTTGGCATGGGACATGAAGATGATCTTTTTGTTGGAAGAATTAGCCAAAATTTCGATAATTTCCTCAATTTGATCTTCACGTACAGCCAATACAATCTTATTGTCATAGCGCTTTTGCCCGCGGTTATTTAATTCATATGGAACATCTGACGTATTAACTGAAATCACCCGCACGTCATCTAAATCAAAGTATGCCACCCCGTGCTGGCGCGAAACATAATGAATTCCTCGTTGCCGGTACATATCGGGCCACATAATATTTTCGAATTCATTTTCTGGAAATGAGGCTTTTAAATCATGATGTTCATCAAACTTATCATTTTCATCATGATTACCCTTGATACTCAAATATGGCACCTGATCCGACTTAAAAGACTTGTTCAGCTTGACCAATTCACTTTCACTGACCAGGCCAGCATCGGAGCCATCGATCCAGTCACCTAAGTGGACTTTTAAATCTACCAAGCCAGATTGATCTAAATAAGAAAATTCTTGCACATGTTGCAGCCCATTAAAGCCATAAAAATCGCTGCTATCTTTATCTTTAAAGTGAGTATCTGTAATTACACCGATATTGACCGAATTAGTGCCTGGGCGAATATGCTTTTTCACTTCCGTAGTGAAATTATCCAAGTAATTTTCCACCCAATAACGGCGCCCTGTCTTCTTATTATGAAAGGCACGAAAATGACCTAGTTTCGCATTATACTTGCGTAAATATTCCGGTGCTAATTTCGTTGTACTCTCTGGACTAAGTGCTTGTCGCAACACGCCGTCTTCGTCTTGATAAACGGTTAAAACATAGTCCTTACCATGCGGCGTACCATCAACGGCACCAACATGATATTCTCCAACAGTAGTATATTTTTGCATCGGATCAAGCAATTCACTATCTTTATCCATTGCAGAGCGTTTTTTGGCGCCAACGATTCGATCAACTATTCCCTTTGTGTGTTTAAACAAATTCATCTTTTCGCCTCAAAAAAGCAAAAAAAGCCGGCCGCTTACCAGCCGACTCAAATAATTTATGCGTTGTGTGCTAAAGCATATGCGGCAAGTCCAATTGATAATACAGCATCTTTAGACAATACTTCTTGCAAGTCCCTAGCTGCAATTGCTTGAACCGCACCAATAACTTTCAAGCTGTAAACAATTTCACGATAATCAGTAGTTGGATCGTATAAATCATCTTCATATGGATTCTCATGATTGTAGGTTAAGTTGATCTCGTCCTTATCAACAAAACCATCAACATGGTTAGTTAAAATGCGATCATGCAAATCAGTCAACTTACTGTCCATCTTGATCAAAGTTAGTTTGTGATCGCTTTCAGTTTCATAATATTGTTCTTCAGTCATGTCGAAGTAATCCTTGATTGGGTTATTTAAAACGCCCAAGTTATCGATTACTTTGTAAACAGCTTCAGCGCCAAAGTCTTGTTCGCCATTTAAAATTTTATCTTGTGATAAGGCTAAATCATCAGCCAACATCATGGTATCTAATTTTTCCATAGGATCCTCCTCGAAATTCACACCTAATTATAGCAAAAAAAGCTGTTAAAACCCTTATTTCGCACATAAAAATATAATTTCTCAAAAAATAATCGCATTTTTTTGCGTAATAAATAATAGAGGGGGTAAAACATTACTTACATAGAAAGAGAGAAAAATATGAATCAAGAAATTATTCGCTGTCCATGGGGCGATACAAAAGACGAAGCAGTACAGGAGTATCACGATCATGAATGGTGCAAACTTAATCTAGATGAGTCACATTTGTATGAAATGCTTGTGCTCGAACTTTTCCAATCAGGTTTAAGCTGGTCCACAGTTTTGCATAAACGCGACAATTTTAAAGCTGCATTCAAAAATTGGCAGATCTCTGAAGTCGCAAAGATGACCGATAAAGATATCGAGTCATTAATGCAAAACAAGGGCATTATCCGTAATCGAATGAAAATTAATGCTGCTGTTAAAAATGCTCGGGCATTTTTGGCAATTGACCAAAAATATTGTTCAGTCGCCAAATATTTACAAAATTTTGTACCTACTCCAATTGTGCATGATATTGCCAGCTTTGATGACGTTCCCGCTTCTAATGACCTATCGCAGAAGATATCCAAACAAATGAAAAAAGATGGTTTTTCCTTTGTGGGACCTGTAGTCATTTATTCCTACTTGCAGGGAATCGGATTAATTAATGATCATCTTAATCAATGCCAATTTAAATTTCACGGCTAACAAAAAAGCGGGGACTTTTCGTCTTCGCTTTCTTTAATATTCAAATTTTGGGAATTAGACTAACTTCTTTCTGATCCAACCAGAAATCCAGTCGATGATCACCACCATAATGATGATCCCTAGCAAAATGATACCAACACGGTCCCATTGACGATATTGCAAAGCAATAATCAATGGATAACCGATACCACCGGCACCTACCAAACCAAGGATAGATGCGGAACGAATGGAAACATCAAAACGATAAAGCGTATTTGAAATAAGTGCTGGCATCAAGTTAGGCAAAGTTGAGAACATGACCACATGAAACTTAGAACCACCGGCTGCAACAACAGCTTCATTTGGTCCGTCATCCAAGTTTTCAATTGCCTCTGAAAACAGCTTGGCAAGCATCCCCACCGAGTGGAAACCCAATGCCAAAACACCGGCTGCAGAGCCTGGACCCACAGCTTTAATGAACATCAAGGCTAAAACAATTTCTGGGAAAGAACGGATAATTGCCAAAACAATTTTACCAATTCTTGAAGTGTACCAGTGCTTATGCTTAGTGTGTGCTGCCCAAAAGGCAAATGGCAATGAAATAATTGCAGAAATAAATGTACCTAAGAATGCGATACAAATAGTTTGCCATAATTGCGAGATCAGATCTTCACCAGAGCCATTGTAAACGTATTTCCAATCCGGATGGAAAATCCCTGAGAAAATCGCTCCTGCAATCTGGCCAGCAGTTGCCTTGATCCCACCAAAGTTAATGCCAGTGAATGACCAAACAATAATGATGATTGTCACAATCGCAATCAGCCAATGCACTACTTGCTTCTTACGGTCAACGGGTTTAGCAGGTAATTTTTTCATAGTAGTATCCATTATCTCATTAACGCCTCCCGTGACTTAGATGAAACATAGTCGATTAAGACAACAACTACGATAATAACGATGATGATCGTACCAGTTTGAGCATAGTTGAAGACCTGCAAAGTTTGTTGCAAGTTCAAACCAATACCACCGGCACCGATATAACCAAGGACTGTTGATGCTCTGACATTGATTTCGAATGCATATAAAACATATGAGATGAAGTAAGTCATGATTTGTGGCAAAACTGCTTGGTGAATAATTTGTAATTTATTAGCACCTACTGCAGTTAAAGCTTCAATTGGACCTGGATCAATAGTTTCAATCGCTTCGTAGAACAGCTTAACAACCACACCAAAGGTGAAAACTGCCAAAGCCATGACACCGGCAACAGGACCGATACCAACAATAGCTACGAAAATCGCGCCCAAAAGCAAGTCAGGAATAGTTCTGATGATGTTCATGATAAAACGAAGCACACCAGTCACTGCCTTGTTTTTAACAATATTACGTGCAATTAATAATGAATAAATAAATGCGATTACTGACCCAATGACGGTTCCCAAAACAGCCATTTTAATCGTTTCAATCAACTTAGGCCAAATAACACTCATATAGCCCCAATCTGGGTGAGACATTTGCACAAAAATATCCGCAAATTGATCCCAGTTTTGGAATAAAACAGAAATGTGCGTATTGGTTACATCAATTGAAATGAACAAGCCAGCGACCATGATGATGGTCCAAACCAAATTCATAATCTTGAATTTACGCTTAGGCAAATTCATTGCATCTTTTGTTTTAGGCATTATTCTGCCTCCTCGCTGCCGTCGCCACCATTATAAATATCAGTGAAGACAGACTTAGGAGTATCCTTCATCTTACCATCATAAACAACTTGACCAGCGCGAATACCAATTACACGTTCACCAAATTGTTGAGCCAATTCGATACTGTGCAAGTTGGCAACAACAGTCATGCCGTATTTTTCGTTCAACATCTTTAAGTCATTCATGACTCTGACTGATGTTTGTGGGTCAAGTGATGCAGTTGGTTCATCGGCCAAAATAATTTTAGGATTTTGCATCAAAACACGAGCAATCGCAACACGTTGTTGTTGACCACCAGATAACTCATCGGCACGAGCATAAACCTTGTCAGCCAAGTCAACTTTTTGCAATGCCTCATAGGCCTTTTGTTTATCTTCTTTGCTAAATAAATTAAACGTGGTCTTCCAAGTTGGGTAATAAGCAACGCGGCCAACTAATACATTACGTAAAACGCTGGAACGCTTAACTAAGTTAAAGCTCTGGAAAATCATTCCGATATCACGGCGCAAGTTACGCAAGTTCTTACCTTTTGCCTGAGTAATTGACTTGCCGTCAATCAAAATATCGCCCGAACTGATATTGTGTAAACGATTGATGGAGCGAAGCAGAGTTGATTTACCTGCACCTGATAGACCAACTACTACAACGAATTCGCCCTTATTAATTGTTAAATTGATGTCCTTTAAACCGACAGTCCCATTGTCATAGATCTTAGAAACATCTTTTAATTGGATCATTGGCTTATCTGCCATTTAATCGCAGCTCCCTTAATTTGAATTATTATTTCTTAGTGGATTCAACCATCTTGTCATACTTACGAACAATGTTGAAGTCACTGTCCTTAGCGTAATCATAGCCTTCGTGGCTGTAGACACTTTCAATAACCTTACGGCCTTCCTTAGACTTACCAACAGCGATAAATGCCTTAGCAAGCTTCTTGCGGAATGACTTAGACATGCTTGGAATTACTGAAATAGTATCGTTTGGAATTGGCTTAGTGAAGTAAATTGGAACAACTTGACTCATAATCTTTGGGTTGTCCTTCAAAACAGTGTTACGTGCATCTTCAAAAACAAATGCTGCATCGGTGTCACCGTTCAATACGTTCAAAACAGCTTGGTCATGACCAGTTACAGTAACTAACTTAGAGTCCTTGGTTACATCCAAGCCCTTTTCCTTAAGTTCAGCAACTGGGAAAACGTAACCTGCAGATGAAGTTGGGTTTTGAACTGAGATTGACTTACCCTTCAAGTCCTTCCATGACTTAATCTTTGAACCCTTCTTAACAAGGATTTCGGCACGATAGTTCTTAACTAAATTCTTAGTTGCCTTACCGCCTGGTTGTTTAACGCCCCAACGTTCAGCTTGCAAAAGCAAATCAGCAGCGCCTTGCTTGTGAGCCAATACATAACCATCTGGTGGAAGGAAACCAACATCAACCTTCTTTGACTTCATAGCTTCTACAACAGTGTTGTAGTCAGTTGACATTGAAACGTGAACAGGAATACCTAATCTCTTTGAAAGCATCTTTTCAAGAGGCTTAGCACGAGCTTGCAACTTAGTTGCAGCTTGACTTGGTACAAATTGAATAGTTAATGACTTAGGAGTGTAGTTTTCCTTTGAACTACTGCTCTTACTTGAACATGCAGTTGCAACAACTGCAACAAGCATTGCCACAACGGCTACCAAGATTTTACGAAATCTTTTCATTGATTCCTCCATAAAACACAAAATAAACAAAAACAAACTTGACGCTAAAAAAGGCTTAATTACGAGTCGCTCAAAGACGACCAATAATTAAGCCTTTTTAAGAACGTTATTATCAAATAAACGAACAGAAAAAACATCTTCACGGGAGGAAGACTTTGCCACAGTAAGAAAAACGTTTTCAATTCTTTTAGCTTGTGCAAGCAATTTATCCCACTCTCCTTCAGTCATTCCACGTTCATTTTATAAAATGATACCAAAAGCATTCGTATTCTATCAAGCTTTTTGACTAATTTTTATAAAAAAAAAACGTTAAATGAGTATATTCACATCTAACGTCCATTCTTATAGGAATTAGTTCTTCTTCATCGTTGGTTTTACTGGGTTGTTAGCCATATCTGTCTTAACAATCAAAACATCAGCCAACGCATGTTGGTTAACATATTCAGTAACTGAACCCATAAGCATTCTTTCAACGGCATTCAAACCAGTTGCACCCATTACGATCAAATTGTTATGGTGGTCCTTAATGAAGTCGTAAGAAATAATCCGCTTAGGACTGCCATAACGAATGTGATAATCAACATCGTCAAAACCGAAGTTATCGTGAGCCCATTTCTTCAAACTCTTCAAGTATTCTTCAGAATCTTGAGTCATTTGGTAAATGGTATCTCCTGAAATCAAAGTGTCTTGCATTTCACCCATAAATTGACGCGTATCGATTACGTTCAATACATCAACATGAGCACCATCACGCAAACCAACTTTTACAGCCTTGTCAAAGGCTCTTTCAGCTGATTCTGAGCCATCAACTGGAACTAAAATGCTTTCTTTTCTTTTATCTGTCACGTTAATTCATCTCCTATAAATTGCACTAGTACTTACTCTTTATTTTAGCATAATTTTGAAAGCCGTTACTTTTTAATTGATTGTTTGCTTGAAGATTTGTTGCTAAAATAATATTCATGACATTCATTAACAGAAAGGGGAGAATTTTTTTGACTAAAAAATTAACTAATCAATTAATCGGCGTAACTAGTGGACGCAACTTCCGTGAACTTGGAGGTTATGAAACTTTATCCGGTAAAAAAATCAAGATGCACAAGTTGCTCAGAACCGGTAACTTAGCTGATCTTTCACCATTTGATAAGCAGTTTTTAACTGATTACGGCGTTAAATATGACGTGGACTTCAGAAGTAAAGAAGAAGTTGATAATCAACCCGATCGCGTGCCAGATGGTGTTGAATATATCTATGATCCCGTCTTCAGTGAGGACTTAACCAATTCATCCAAGAGTATCACTGACTTAGATACACAAGCACACGACGACGCTGATTTTGGCTTCAATCACATGCATTATGCTTACGAAGACATGATCGAAAGTGAACCTGCACAAAAGGCATATCGCAAGTTCTTCGATGTCTTGCTTGAAAATACGGTGGATAGCGAAAGTGTTATTTTCCACTGTACTGCAGGCAAGGATAGAACCGGCTTCGGTGCATTACTTGCATTATCTGCTCTTGGCGTACCACTAAATACGATTAAGAAAGACTATCTTTTAACCAACATCACTACCAAAGATTTCGTCGACAGTATGATTGAACATGCCCGTCAAAATGGTAAAAATGAAAATGTGCTGCAATCGATTCGTGACATTCAGAGTGTCCGCAGTGAATACCTTGACCATGCTGTTAAAGTACTAAACGATGAATATGGCGGTATTAATAACTACCTACGCGATGTAATGAAGCTCTCAAGTGCAGACATCATGAAGTTGCGTAATATTTATCTTGAAGATTAGAAAAAGAAGGCTAAAAACTAGTCTTCTTTTTTCTTGCTAAATTTTTGCTCCAAAAAGGCATAAATCGCGCTAGGATCAGTAAAATTAAAAACTTCGCGCAATTCGTTGGCTGGCGTATTAGCCAAAAAATCCATCACTTGAGCTAATAATGCAGCTTGCCCATCTGGGTCATTATCTAAAAGCATGAATAAAAATTTAACTTCAATTGCTTGGCTAGGATTAATCATATTATGAAAAGTGACTGACGTTTTCAGCGCAACCGGAACAATCAGTCTCGTGTTAACAAACTCGCCCTCGGTGTGCGGAATCGCAATATTAGGAATATTTTTACCTAGTGTTGCAGTATCCAATCCCGTTGGAAAATTATGCTCTCTTTCGACAATATGGTTTAAAAAGTTTCCCTTAACATAGCCACTTTCGCGTAAATGCTCGTAAACTTCTTTAAAAACCAAATCTTGCTTAGTTTGATTAGAAATAAATACTGCATCAGGTGCAAAAAGATTTTGATTAGTCATTGGATTTTTCCTTCCTAATGTGGAATTAACATTTTCACCATAAGTTAACAAGACGTTTTTTTCAACCCAAAAGATGGTAAAGTTAAGGTAAATCATTTTTAAAGGGAGAAAAATATGGCAAAGACAAAAACTTTATACTTTGGTGCCGGTTGGTTCAACGAAAAGCAAAATAAGGCTTACAAAGAAGCAATGGAAGCTCTAAAGCAAAATCCTACCGTTGACTTAGAAAACAGCTATGTACCACTTGATAATCAATATAAGGGTATCCGCGTTGATGAACATCCTGAATACTTGCACGACATTGAATGGGCATCAGCTACCTACCATAACGACTTAGTAGGGATTAAGTCCAGCGACATCATGCTTGGCGTTTACTTGCCTGAAGAAGAAGATGTTGGTCTGGGAATGGAACTTGGCTATGCCCTTTCAAAAGGCAAGTACATCTTGTTGGTAATTCCTGATGAAGATTACGGTAAGCCAATCAACTTAATGAGCTGGGGCGTTTGCGATAACGCAATTAAGATCAGTGAATTAAAAGACTTCGACTTCAACCGCCCTCGTTACAACTTCTACGACGGCGCAGTTTATTAAAAAAATTAAGCAGACATACTAATATAGCTAAGCATAACTAAAACGACATCGCTAATTATCTAGCGGTGCCGTTTCTTTTTTCAGATTACCTAAATTCATCAAAAAAGATTCCAAGAACCTTTTCTAACTTTTAATCCTCAATTCTTTCTCTACCTTTTGATCTTTGTTCTAATGGATCATATCCCAAATCTTCAATCTGCAATCTTTTTTCTTTAGCAGACATTTTTGATACTTCGTCCCAAAAATTAGTTTTTTCTTTTTTCATTTCAAGATTGCCATTAGGCTTTAGAATTAACACCACATTATCGCCTTTTTTAAACACCAGTACTTACTCCGATCACAACAGATAAAAATAATAGGAAAAATGATATTACATTTCATCAAAACTAATCAACTTGCACCCCACTTGTTCTGCCAGCTCCGTACATGAATCCGTAAAGCCTGACTTTGAAAACAAATAGTAATGCCTTTTAGCCACGCTAATCAAATTACTCAAATTAATTAATTTTTCCAAGACACTTCTAGGTATAGGCTCGTTTTTCCACTTGCATTCACCGAAATATCCAACTAGATTATCTGAAGTCAGCCCCACTACATCTAATTCGACTTGCTTTTTCTCTTGCGGATCATTGCCCCACCAATTACCTAGATAAATAAACGGCATAGGGATAACTTCATCATCCTCATCATGATCCCACATGTAATTTTGAGCCAATTTTTCGAATTCTGGTCCCATGAAATTGTGTAAATCTTGTTTGATTACTTTCATTACCAATGAAGTTTGTCCTCGATCAATGGAACTCATATATTTACCCAAATATGTATACCAAAATCTAAACAAGCCATCTGCAATTTGATAGATTGTTTTACGTGATTTAGGCTTAGCCTGATCAGTCACCGGCACTTTGCGCTCAATAATGCCTAACTCAATTAAATTAGTAACGTTGCTAGTAACCAACGGCGTCGATAAATGAGCCTTAGTTGCAATGTCATTAATCCTAGATGCGCCGCCTGCAATTGCATTAATAATTGAATTATAATTGGCTGGATCACGCAATTCTTGCTTCAATAAATTATTAGGTTCTTGAAAAAGTGGTGCATTTACGTCCATAAAGTTTTCTTCAATATTTTCCCAAACATCTTTGTCTTCTGACATATAAGACAAATATAATGGAATACCCCCAGTAATTGTATTTAGAATGAAAGCCTCTTCCTTATCCATGTGTGGAAAATATTCTTGTGTCTCATGTAACGTAAATGGCTGTAATTTAAACTGAGCAGTTCTTCTGCCGTACAAAGGACTCTTATAAGACAAAACCTGCTCTTCCATAAATGACATTGAAGAACCACATAGAATCAGAAATAAATTTGTTTGTTTAAATTCATGATCAATATAAGACTGTAGCATTGAACTAATTGCATGGACTGCATTAGCTAAGTATGGATATTCATCAATAACTAATACTATTCTTTCTTTTTGAGCCAATCGAGCAATTTCTCGAAAACAATTTTCAAAATTACCATAGTTTACACTGCTCAGACTATCTGGATCTTTAAAATGTTCGATTGCAGAAGAAAAGCGTTCAAGATTATAGAATTCATTTTCTTCTAGCCCGGTAAAGTAAATAGTTGGCTTATTTCTAACAAATTCGTTAATTAATGCTGTTTTTCCAATTTGTCTACGACCATAGATCGCTGCAAATTGAAATTTATCAGTTTGATACATTTTCTCTAATTTTGTAAGTTCTTTCTTTCGTCCAATAAACATTTGGTCACCATCTTCTAAATTATACTTTACTAAATTATAACTTACTAAATCGTAATTTACTAAAGTATAATTTACTACATTGCAATATAGTACATCGTAATGTAGTAAACAGATGTGATTACATCGGATAAAAAATTTAAGCCAAAATTAAATGACCCTTCGCATACTTCATTTCAGCGAAAGGTCATTTCTTATAATATTTATCATGTATGAAAGTCTTTCTTAATCCTAATCCAAGTGATTCATCAACTAGTTATTATTCTATGCCTACTAATAATTTCACGGCCTCTTATGTACATTAATATCACTTGATGATTATTAAACTACATTTTGTTTTCAATTTACGATGCCCATTGGTATCACAAACCTTTCTATATATCTGACTTTCTACTCTCAAGTGCCCATCGGAACTCACCTGTCTCCTTTTACTTAAACTTATTTAATATTTTTATTTCTTAATTTCTTTACACTCATAATATAGCATATTTCTTTCTAAATTGAAAGCGATTACATAGAAACATAATAAAAAATCTCACCTACTTGGCTAGACGAGATTCATGAAACATATGTGATACTTTTCTTTAATCAATAAGAGTACAAATTATTCAATTAATTGAAAGTTATTACATAAAAAGTACTAGTAATTGACTGATTCCATCTGGCATAATAAATTTCTCCTAATGTATAATACCTACTTTACTATTATTAATTGTATACTATTTGCCAAAATTTAGGGTCAAAAAATAGCCCTCAATCTAATGAGGACTATTTAAAACTAGACTAACAAATTAAGCCTTATAACGTGATTCACCATTCAAGTAAGTTTCACTTAAGGTTAAATCTGGGTTCAAAATCAAGAAGTCGGCATCCTTATCCGGTGCGATTGTACCGCAATTGTCCAAGATATGAGCACTCTTAGCAGGAACATAGCTGGCCATCATCACTGCCTTTTCTGGAGTAACGATGTTCCAGTCAACCACGTTCTTAACTGCTTGCTTCAATTGCAAGATAGATCCAGCCAAATTGTCGCCATCCTTAAGACGAGCCATGCCATCTTTTACATAGACTGGCAATTCACCTAACATGTAATCACCATCTGGCATCATACCGGCTTCCATACAATCAGTAATCAAGGCAATGTGTTCAGGACCAACCGCATTAATCAAAGTCTTAGCCATACATGGCTGCACATGGTGGCCATCACAGATTAATTCATCGGTCACATTATTAAGCGTCATTGCCGCATTAGAAATTGATGGCGTATGGTGGCTTGGATCAGGCATCCCGTTAAAGGTATGAGTAAACATGGTTGCACCTGCTTCAACGCCTGCGACCGCTTCTTCAAAACTAGCGCTTGAGTGACCCAAAACAACTACTATGCCTTCTTTAACAGCTTCACGAATAAATTCTTTGGAACCTTTTCTTTCAGGAGCCATTGAAATCTTCTTCAGCATCCCATTAGAAGCGTCCAGCCACTTGTTAAATTCATTAATATCGGGATCCATCATGTACTTAGGATTTTCAGCTCCAGCATGTTCTTCCGTGAAGAATGGTCCTTCAAAGTGAATCCCTTGAATCTTTGCACCTTCTTCTTGACCTTGATGGTCCGCAAACATCTTACAGATTCTAGTTAAGGTATCGCTTGCAGCAGTGATCGTTGTCGGCATCCATGAAGTAACCCCCGCACTAAGCAAGCCCTTGGAGATCTTATTAATACCTTCCCAATCACTCTTCATCACATCTTCTCGCAATGAGCCGTGAATGTGGGTGTCAACTAATCCTGGTGCAACCCATTTGCCAGCATAATCGACAATCTTACCTTCTGGCTTTTTGCTTTCTGGATAGAAAAAGCCAAACTTGCCATTATCTTGAACTTCAAGATAGCCGCCGTTTTCTGTTCTGTTTTCTAAGAAAAATTTATCTGCATGAATGTAATAAGTCATAAATATCTTCTTTCTTTATATGTCTAAATCGTAATTGTTAATTTAATTATATCTAACAAAATTGGTAAATACCAGTTTTAGTACAATTGCTTAAGAAGTTTTTTGATTTTTAGTTATAATATAAGGTAGCAAGTTTAAATAGGAAGAATAAATATGACACAAAACCAAATAGAAAGACATCAACTAGGCCAACTTATCGGTGCCAACAAACGTGATCATTATTATGAACTTCACTACTCCACCGGCGATATTGCTCGTCTTTATATTTTAGCTGACGGGATCTTCAGATATTTTCTCGATCCAGCTAAGAAGTTTGACGAGAATCACTCATCTTTTGTTGACCTGTCTCAATTCAACAATGACTATTTTGAAAAATCACAGCCTAAGGCAACCAGCGATTCCTTAATCATTAAGTCTGGCAATTATCAACTTATTTTCCAACAAAAGCCAGCCGTAATGAGCATCTTTGACGAGACGCTGCACCGCAATCGTTTGGTTCAGCTGAGTCCACTTGAATTAGGCAATGATCAAACTACCGAAATTTTGAAGCAACACAAGAATGAATTTTACTTTGGTGGCGGGATGCAGAACGGCTACTTCAGTCATAAAGGTGAAATCATTTCAATCAAGCGCGACAAGATTACCGGTAAAGGTGGCGTTTTGACCCAAGTACCATTCTTCTGGGCTAACTCCGGCTTTGGTGAATTGCGCAATACTGAGAGTGCTGGCAATTATGACTTTGGTAAAAGCAATCCGGATGCCACTATCTTGAAGCACGACACCAACATGTTTGATACCTTTTATCTATTAGGTAATTCACCCAAAAATATTTTGGCAAAGTATTACATGTTAACGGGTAAGCCGCTGATGCCACCTAAATATGCACTAGGATTAGGTCATGTTGGCAACTTTTTAACTACCTTATGGCAACCTGGTGAAGCTAAGGAACGTAATGCTGTCATGTTTGAAGACGGTAATTATTACACCAGAACTAACAAGCCAGAAGATGCTAGTGGCAAAGGTTCCTTGAACGGCGAAGAAGAATATCAATTCTCAGCACGGGCAATGGTTGATCGCTACCAGAAGCAGCATTTTAAATTAAGTTGGATCGTGCCTAACTATGATGTGCAAGAAATCAACGAAGAAGCCATGGCTAGCTTCAGTGAATACGCCGCTATACATGACGTTAGCGCTGGTCTTTGGAGTCAAAACAACACACCGAAGGCTTCACCTGATACCACCTTTATTCAAACGGACACAACCGATCCAAAAGTATTGAAAAATGATGCGCTAATTTTACGCAACAATTTGAAGCGTAAGCGGCCATTGATTTTCTCTAATACTGGTATTGCTGGTAGTCAAAATAGAACAATGCTAGCCTTTGGTGACATTGGCGGCAACTGGGAAAACATTCCAACACAAGTTGCTGGCTTTTTGGGGGCTAGCCTTTCGGGCCAGCCTTTAGTTGGTAGCGCCGTTGACGGTACCGCTGGCGGTGGTAATGCTCAAATTGCCATTCGTGATTTTGAATGGAAGGCATTTACCCCAATCCTGTTCAACTTAGACGATCAAGGTAAATTTAGTAAGACCCCATTTGCTTACAATAGTAAGATGACGCAAATTAATCGAGCCTATTTAAAACTACGTGAGCAATTGCAGACTTACTTATATACCCTAATCTACCGCGCTCAAGTCGGTGAGCTAATCTTGCGGCCATTATTCTTGGAATTTCCACATGAACAAGTCAACTACACCCCACAGGTGGGCCATGAATTTATGTTAGGGCCTAACTTGTTGATTTCGCCAATTGTTAACGGTCGCGAAGATGGTAATGGCAATTCAAGAAAAGACAACCTTTACTTGCCTAACCACAGAACAATGTGGGTTGACTTATTTGATGGCAAAAAGTACTTGGGCGGACGCGTTTATAATAAGCAGTCTTACCCATCCTGGCATTTACCAGTATTTGTACGAGGCGGCGCTATTTTTGACCTCGGCGAACGCAACTATGTCCTCTACCCTCAAGGCAAGAGTAAAATGGTTACTTACGATGATAATGGCTATAACGACTATTCAAGAAACCATGTAGCTACACAAATCACGAGTGATTTAGAAGCAAGCAAATTGACGATCACCATCGACCCAACTCAAGGCGATTTCAATACTTTCCAAACAGAAAGCACCACCAACTTGAACATCATGTGTGACGGTTATCCTGATGGTTTGACTGTTAAAATCAACGACAAGGAAATCCCAATGCAAGAGTACGGTACCGTTGATACATTTGCCCATGCTAAGGAGGGCTTCTTCTTTAACACAAATTACAGCTGGATGCCTGAGTTTGATCAATACCAAGAAAAGAAGCAAACTGCTCTACAAATTAAGTTAGCTAAACGCGATATTACCGATTCTAAGATTGAGATTACGATCAGAAACTTCAGATATGGCAATGAAACTTTGGTTCACGCTATTACGGATTCACTGTTGCGTTCACCAAAACAACCAATGGTTGATCCAGACAAGATTAGCTCTCATTCATTAACAGTAGTTTGGCCGCAATTAACCGACCAAGTTCAAATCGAAGTTAACGACATTTTACATGATGGCATTGATGGCAATTCATTTACTTTCCATGAATTAGTGCCAAATACCCGCTACACCCTGCGTTTGCGTTATGTAGCTGGCAACAAAGTTTCAGAATGGTCAGATCCCTTTGGCGCAATTACCAAGCCCGATCCGATGAATTATGCAATCAGCGATATTCGCACTACTAGTAGTTTAGCTAGTCCTAAGGATCACCCAATTGATTATTTGACTGATCTAAAATTAGCCAGTGAATGGGAAACTATTGATGGTGTTAGTGAAGACAAGCCACTTGAATTAACCTTTACGTTTAATCATTTGGAACACTTAAGTCGGATGGTTTGGGTACCTAGAAAGATCGATCATCAAGGAGATCCCGTTGAAGTTAGCGTTGAGCTTTCAAATGATGGTGTTAACTTTAAGCCATATGGTGATCACTTAACTTGGAAATCTGACAGTAAGAATAAGGTTGTTGGTTTAAGAAATGTCGATGCCAAAGCTATTAGATTAAAGGTTTACAAGTCATCTGGACCATTTGTAGCTGCTAAGGAAGTTATTTTCTTTAGAGATAAAAAGTAAATGATTCTAATAAAAAAGAGTTCTCGTGCGAGAACTCTTTTTGCTTATCTTATTTTCTACTTTTCTTCATGCGATGCTTCTTAATTAATGACGAAACCCATCCACTAATAAAAAATAGAGAAATTAGCACGAATTGTGCGTCAATCGAATATGCAAATAGCTTGAAGTTAAGAACCAGCGTAATGATTAGCCACACGCAGTACACCGCTTCAAAAGGCATAATCATTCGGTCAATTTTTCTATTCTTGACGATAGTGTGATAGATATTGTCATTAGGGTTAGAAGATTTTTTATGCTTCACATAATTCGCCCCACTCACTCTTTAGCCATTCCATTGCCAAGTTGAACCAGTGCGCCGCGTGCGGATTATCCTGCCAATCTTGACCCTTAGTTTCCACATTGTGACGAGCCAATGAAAAGCCGTGGTAGCCATGATTAAACAAATGAGCTTCTGCTGAAACCTTATTCTTATTCAAAGCACCAATATATTCAATCGAATTTCCGATCAAAACCACCGGATCATCCCATGCCTGGAAAATAAATGTATCGGGCGTTTCACGTGTAACACCTAATGCACTATCCAAAATATCTTCCTCTACAGGCATTTTTGCTTTTTGATCTTCTGGAATCGGAAAACCAATCTTTTTAATATCAATCAGCGGATAGCCTAAGATTGTCTTATTAGGTAAAACATCAGTCTTATCAAAATCATACTTTGTCTGATAATTTTTATTTAAAGCCATGTTATTAGCTACACTGACCACATGACCACCAGCAGAAAAGCCAACTGTTAAAATCTTATCTTTATCCAATTGATACTCATCAGCGTGGTCTCTGAAATATTTCACAGTACTTAGAACATCTAACCCCGCATCAGGGTAAATTTTACCTGGATCTTGTACTAAATTATATTCCATCACAACACTGTTGAAGCCTTGATTGTTAAATGCTAAGGCTACGGGTTCGCCTTCTCTTTTTGATAAGTGATTAAAGCTGCCACCTGGTACTACAATAGCTAGCGGGCGCTTTTGCTCAACCAATTCAGGATTAGGCTCTAGTACATACGTATGAACTTGATATTCACGATTATTAAAGTTAGCCAGCGTCAGATTTTCTACTCTCATGTTTTGGTCCTTTCTTGCTCATTCCTCTTGATAGCATAAATGATGATAGTGGCACTGTTAATATAACCCCAATCAAAGAATACATGATAATTAACGCTTCATTTACAAAAAGTTTTTCGTTTAAGACCTCGCCAATCGTGTAATGCAAGCGGAAATACCATAAGAATAATGATAAAAAACTACCGAACATCCCAAATAAAATCGTGTTCATTGCTGTACCCAAAACATCATTACCAATAGCCGTACCAGAAGCCATCAACTCTTCTTCACCGATAGCAGGATTATGCTTTTTGATTTCTAGCAAACCTGAACTCATCGCTACAGCAGCTTCGGCAATCGCTCCCAAAGTTGAGAAAATCGCCACTGTCACGGCAATCATCGGATAACTCAAGCCCGGCATCTGCGACAAGCCAACCAATAACTCTCCTGCCTCTGGTCCTAGTCCTGCAGCTTGAGCCAGGTATTGACAACTCAAAATAAAGAGGCTAATAATCAAACACACTAAGAAGGAAGAATAAAATGAATTCTTTGCTACCGTATAGTCATGAGTGCCTAAAAAGATAATCGTAACTAGCTTTAAAGGAATAAAAATCAGCGTCAAAATTGCAATGTTAATTCCCCATGATATTAGCATCGCCACTAAGATCAATAGAATCGTATTAATTAGTACACTAAAAAAACTACGAATTCCAGTTTCACCACCGACGATTGTCATTAAAATCGCTAAGACAACGATCAATGCAAATAATGTACTCATTTATTCTCACCTTCTTTTTTAAACAAACTCTTCCAATCGCGTTTTTTCAAGAAGAACAAACTGCATCCTGTCGCAAAAATAACCGTCAGAACAATTCCGATTGCCGAAATCACACTTTGCGTTGCCCCCAGCGACAGAGTAAAGCCAAAAGTTGAAGCTAAAGTATTATTATCACGCAAGTACAAAATAGTTTCTGGCAGCGCACCGGCAATAAAAATTAAGACCAAGACATTAATCAACGGTCCCATAATTTCTTGCCCCATCGTTCGACCACTATGAATCAACTGTCTCATCGTAATATTCTTTTTAGTTTGAATTAATTCATACAAACTAGAAATAATATCGGTCGCCTCATCCATTACTGCACCTAGAATTCCAATCAAAGTCTGAGCTAAAAACAAGCCTCGTGGATCTTGCGTTGCATAGTCACCGGTCTCATATTTCATTTCCGATTCACCCGTTAACTTCATGATCACGTAGCACAAGGCAAAAGAAACAAATACTCCTAGCAGCGTTGCCAACCAAGTCGCCAACATTTTTTTATTCAAGCCCTGCACAATGAGCAAGCTAAAGAATGAAAAGACGATATCAGCTAAGCCAAACAGCAAAATAATGTGGGCGCCATTCAAATGCACATCCCAAATGATAATCAAATAAAAGATCAGCCACGAAATTACCATTGACACAACCAGCGAGAGTGAGTGCTTCCCTACTGCAGCCACCATCAATGCTAAAGTGATTGTCACTACCAAAACTAACACCCAATCACGCTTAGGATTAACGATCGCTGGATCACCCTTCTTGATATTGACAAAAATTCTCTGACCTGCACGATACTTTTGCGTCGTCAATTGCGAAGGATAATACACGTTTTTAGTCGTGTAAGTTTCGCCCTTGTGCTTACCCGATAAAACTTTTAAGTGCAAAATTTGCTGGCGAGTTTCATCCGCATTTTTATACACATCTTCACTTTTTTCAATCAAAGTATCCTTGATCTTGCTATCGGTAATCACGGCAACGTCGTCCTTGTGGTAAATATCAGTGGCAAAATAGGACAAGACCGTCAATAATGCTCCCACAATTGCCACGATAACTGCTATCGTATAGCGCTTTTTCCATTTAAATTTCATTACTTCTACTTCCTATTAATTGTTATACGCCTACTGTAAAACAAAAGCTGGCCTTTTGTTAGGTCAGCTCTTGATTCTTAATCAATTTGTTTAAAACTTAAAGATTTTTTGCCACCAGTGTTCCTTTTGGTCCGTTAATTGCATATCTTCTAGTGTACGGTGAACATTAGAAGTGGCTCGCTTCTTGGCATTTTCCTTTGCCTTAGACATAATCTCGTCATGCATTTGTTCTTGACTCTTATTCATGTCTTTTTTAACTTCAGCGCGCTTTTCTTCTTCACTCTTCGGTTTAGGTTCATCCGCACTCACAATTCCAGAAATATCTGGCAAAGCCGCAAACTTATCTAAATCATCTTGTGGCGCAGCTAATTGCTTTTGTGCTTCAATTAAATCTTGATTTTGCTTTTGAATGACATTCAATTGCTTCTGCAAAGAATTAATTGCCTCATTTTGATTAGAAATTGTCTTTTGCAAAGTGTTAAGCAACTTAACCACCTGCTCAGTATCCATTACATCGGTACTGTTATAAGCGGGCTTAGGAGCTGGTTCTTTAGTTTCAGGTTCAGGTTTCTTTTCACTAACAGCATAGATTTGACGAGCGGCTTCTTGCAAAGTTAAGCCACTATTTTTAGATAAACGGTGAAAAGCCTTTAAGTCATCAATATCTTTTTGATGATACAGACGAGCCTTTTGCTTAGTCCGAGCAAAATAGTCGCTCTTGCCGGTCACCTTCTCCACGATTAAAGAATACTTTCTTAACGTGGCAACACTAATTCCTAATTCTTGTGCAGCTGCTTTTGGTGCAGCCAATTCTTCAAAATCATGCTTGTTAGTCGTCATTGAAATCTACCTCTATATTTTTGGCGTTTAGTCATGCTTGTGAAGCAAAGTTTTCTTATGATCAAAACGATCCATACCTGCTTCGATTAAGCGTGTAATCAATTCGCTGTAAGGAACACCTGCTTCTTCAAACAACTTAGGATACATACTGATATTAGTAAAGCCTGGTAAAGCGTTAACTTCAGTCAAGACTACCTTGCCACCTGGGGTGAGCATGGAGTCAATTCTAGCCATGCCGCTACATTCAGTTGCTGCATAAACTTTACGTGCATTTTCTCTAACAGTATCGATAATTTCTTGTGGTAAATCTGCTGGGATTTGTAACTTAGAAGTTGAATTATCATCATACTTATTTTCATAAGTGTAGAATGAACCTTTTGCATTGGTGATTTGACCAACACCTGCTACAATTGGCTTGTCGTTACCTAAGACAGCTGTTTCAACCTCGGTGCCAGGAACAGTTTCTTCAACTAAGACCTTATCGTCATACTTGAAGGCTTCTTTTAAGGCTGCAGTATATTCGTCAGCATTAGTTACGTGACTAACCCCAACTGATGAGCCTTGGTTAGATGGCTTAACGAACATGTCGCGGCCCAATTTTTCTGCTACCTTTTCATAGTTAAGTTTAGCATTCTTCTTGTCGTCGTATTCAAAACGCTTAATTGAAATCCAATCAGCGACTGGAACACCAACTCTTTGAGCCAAGATCTTAGTGAATTCCTTATCCATTGTTACAGCGGCTCCTAAGACGTCATCACCGACGAATGGCTTATCCATCAAGCGGAACAAACCTTGTAAAACACCGTCTTCGCCTAAGTTACCGTGAACAATTGGGAAGAAAACATCGATTTCTGGCAAGTTTTCTAATTCAACTAAGTTAGAAATGTTGTTAACCTTATGTGGGTTCTTAACTTGGTATGAAGGATCATCTAAAACCTTGAAGCTTTCTTCTTCATTAGCAAAGTAGCCTTCATTAGTGATCCAAATTGGGTGCACATCAAACTTATCTTTGTCGATTGCCTTATAGATGTTGCGGCCTGAAACAATTGATACTTCATATTCTGATGAATTACCACCAAAAATCAAACCAACTTGTAATTTTTTAGTCATTATTTTATACCTCTTTTAAATGTTCCAATCTTTAATTATACGCAAAGAATACCAGAAAAGCGCAAAATAGTGGAATATTTTTCACTAAAGCCTTTTCATTGGTTATAGTTTATAATGAAAGGTATACTGACAACCATAGAAGGGAGTCTAAAATGCTTCTACGGAAATTTTCTATTGCCGCTGCCGCAACTTTATTTATCCCCCTCGCCGGACAAGTTACACAAGCAGCGACATTCACAACACAAGAAGTTAACGAAGTTCATAATTTTCAAAAGGAATATGCGAACCTTGATAAAACTAGTTATAGTGCCGCAAATATTTATGCTAAAAAGCCAAATCTAAGCAAAAAATTTAAGGTAGGTCGCTTAGATCCAAAATACATTAAAACGCAAACAGATTATATCAATTACTATCGATCATTGTTCAGTCTGCCCGCTATCTCGACTACTGATACACTTAATAAAAACGCGCAGATTACGGCTGCTGTAATGGCCGCAATTAATGCTAACCCATTCATTAACCAACATGGTTTACCTAGTGAAACTAAGCCAAGCAATATCTCCAAATTTGTTTGGAAGCTAGCTAAAGACACTTCTGAAACTTCAAATTTAAACTTTAATGTTTCACAGCAAACCGCTGGGGATGTGATCACTGACTTAATTACTGACCATTATAATTTAACTGGTTCAGATACCGGTCACCGAGCTTGGCTACTTTCAAGTCGTTTAACCACTACAGGCATTGGGGCAGCTTATGGTACAAATGGCTACCGCTATTCCGTTCAAAAAGTACTAAACATTAATGATACTTTTCGTCCTGCTAGTCAGCCGGTAGTTGCTTATCCTAGCATGCGTCTTTTCCCTATTGAATTGCTTCAAGGGAAAAATATCATGTGGTCGCTTTATTTATCAGATAGAACCATTAAAAATAAGCCAACAATTACTATCACTGATTTAGATACTAAAGTTGTTACTACTGCAGCTCATGTTAAGAATTACAGCTCCTGTGGCTACGGCAATTTTAGAACGATCCTAACTTATTCACCCGCAAATACTAACCTAGTTGCAGGACATGAATATGAAGTTGACGTTAAAGGCGTGCAGAAGTACAGATTCAAGCTATTTAAGCAAGATAGTACTAATGACACTACAAATTATCAAGTTCAGCAGGATACAACCAACACGCCGACCAATCAAGCAACCACTAATTTAAATAGCGAAACAGATGTGCAATCACCAATTTTACTTCAAAACAAGATTTTACGTGCTGTCATCATTCCAAAAGCCACTGCTTTGCCTAATAATCAAAACACCTTTTTTAATGCATTAATTCAAAAAGGATGGCATCAAAATTTTTTCGTAAAACAGTACGTATTATCAAACCCCATCATTACAGATGAGTAAATTAAAAGGCCCAAGCAATGCTTGAGCCTTTTTGATTATAAAACTTTAGATAAGAAATCTTTTGCACGTTCACTAGTAGGGTGTTCAAACACTTCCTGTGGCGTGCCTTTTTCTTGTAAATAGCCATCAGCCATAAACCAGACCTCATCGGCTACTTCTCTAGCAAATCCCATTTCGTGAGTTACAATCACCATTGTCATTCCCGAATTAGCTAAATCTTGCATTGTTTTCAAAACTTCACCAACCATTTCAGGATCAAGAGCACTTGTAGGCTCATCAAATAGCATTACTTCCGGATCCATTGCTAGGGCTCTAGCGATCGCCACCCGCTGCTGTTGACCACCTGATAAACTAGCTGGAAATTGTTTTGCACGATCGGCCAAGCCCACCTTTTCAAGCAAGGCTAGTCCAGTCTTCTCAGCTTGAGCTTCACTAACACCCTTGACTTTCATCGGTGCCAACTTAATATTTTCAATTACATTCATATTAGGAAAAAGGTTAAAGTTCTGAAAAACCATTCCCATCTTTTCCCGCAATTGATCAAGTTCCTTACCATCCTTTAGACTAGCCAAGTCTGTTCCATCAAAAACAATTTTACCAGTCGTAGGACGCTCTAATACATTCAGGCAACGCAAGAAAGTACTCTTACCTGAACCAGATGGCCCGATAATACAGATAACCTGGCCCTTATCTACTTCCGCAGAAATATCTTTCAGAACCTCATTTTTGCCGAAAGTTTTCTTCAAATGTTGGATATCGATCATTTTAGTCATTGTGTTTCATCCGTCTTTCGAAATAATTAAGCAATCTAGTTAAAGTAAAGGTCATGATAAAGTAAATAATCATGGCAATGAATAAAGGTAAAACACCACGGTAAGTCGAAGTCTGAATCAATTCCGTTTGGTACATTAATTCAGTTACCCCAATAACTGAAACCAATGAACTGTCCTTCAGCAGGGTAATAAATTCGTTTCCTAATGCCGGCCAAATATTTTTCAAAGCTTGAGGAATAATTACATAGCGGTAAGCCTTAGCTTGAGAAAGACCTAATGATCTAGCCGCCTCAGTCTGTCCTTTAGCTACTGAAGCAATACCAGAACGAATGTCTTCTGCAACGTAAGCACCAGAGTTCAACCCAATTGCGATAATCCCCGCTACAACAGCTGACAGGTTAGAAATTAATGCTCCAACACCAAAGTAAACAAATAAAATTTGCACCATTTGTGGCGTACCACGAATGAATTCGATATAGCAAACTGCAATCCAGTGCAGCAATTTATTCTTGGACAAACGCATTAAGGCTAAGAGCATCCCTAAGATGATCCCGATTAACACTGAGAAAATCGTGATCACGATGGTATAGCCAACTCCCTTAATAAAGTAAGGAATATATTTAGTCATCGTGTTCGTCTTCTGCGCTGTCTTCATATACTTAGCTGCTTCAGGCAAGTATTTCTTATTAATCAAATCTTTTTGTTCAACGCGATTAATAGTCTTGTTCACAGCAGCTACTAAGTCATTTTGTCCTTTAGCAATTGCTACTGCGTTACCAGCTTGTTGTTCACGCAAGTCACTTCTCACAGCCATCAAGCTATTGTCGTTTTGTTGGTAGGCCTTAGCAGTCATTTCTTCCATGACAATGCCAGAGATCTTATTAGATTTTAATGCCAGAACTAAGTTGTTGATTTTACCTAAGCCTTTAACCTTAGACTGTTTCATTTGCTTTTGAATCAAAGAATACTGAATACTACCAGTTTGCGCACCGACAGTTTTACCAGCAAAATCTTTAATTTTTTTGTATTTGGCCTGATCGCGTTTGTTAATTAAGAAATATTCGCCACTTGGCTTGTAATAAATCTTAGAAAAATCAACGCTCTTCTTTCTCTCGGGATTAGGTGTCATAGCCGAAATAACCATGTCTACCTTGCCTGTCTCTAGCGCTACCAAAAGTGAATCAAAGCTCATGTTTTTAATAACTAGCTTTGCATGTAAATCCTTGGCAATATCTTTTGCCAACTCGATATCAACCCCCACATATTTGGTATTGCCATTTTCACTGGTAGTAAACTCCAGTGGCGGATAATCCGCTGAAGTGCCCACTACTAATTCTTTCGACTGCTTAATTTTTTTCATCACTGAGCCAGTCTCAACCTCCTTATTGGCTGCATTAACAGGCTGATTAAACAAAAAAAGAGTCGAAAGCATAGTAATGAAAGCAAGAAAAGTCTTTATAATTTTAGCTTTTTTCATAAACTCGCCCAATTCTTTTAAAATATAAACATATGAAATTTGTTAATTATTTTTTAATTATAAAGAAAGATGATTCTTTGTGCAAACAAAAAACGTAATCATTCTACAGATTACGTTTTCTCATTCTTATTTAGCAGCTGTAATTTGCCATGGTATCGCACAAATGATGTAAATAATTACCCCAGCAATTACATATTCCAAAAAGACGCTACTGCCAATCTCAAGCAAAAAGCCAAATTCGATATTATCGACATTAAAGATTACTGGCACAAGTGCTAACAAGCCTGAAATCAAAATTAGCCAAAAACCTGCCCACATGCCAGCAGCCATCGTATCATGAATCACCATTCGAATTGTAGCCCGCGACTTCATATCGTTGAGTAGCGAAACCATTGTAATAATGGTAACAATAATTATTATCAAATTAACGATAAACAATAAACCAGCAATATTTGCTCCTAAAGTGATCACACTTAAATTGAAGGCTTTAATAATCGCGTAAGGTGCATTAGTTCCCTGCTTTTTCAGTTTACGGTTAACTTCCTGTGCCCCACTTGACGAGCCTTTAGCAATTCCTTGATCGATATCGCTTAAAATCTGATTAGCCAGTGGCAAACTAGTAACCTTAAACCAATGAATACCCAAAGAATAATCAATAATATGGTCGGCAATTGGTTGAGTTTGCGTATCCGATAGTAAGTTTGAATTATCTTCACTATCTGCATTAATCAAATCAGCTAGGCTATCATAATTTTTATTCACTTGGCGAACAACTACTGCCCTATTATAGCTAGTCCTAATCTGTTTTTTCATAAAGATTGGATTTAAAAAAGTAGCTGTAATCAATGACAATGCAGCAATCAAAAAGATGACGAAAGCCAACAAACGTTTATATTGGTTATTTTGCTCATAACCCATTCGTCGCAAATCAGCTCTTTTGCCTTCAACCATGGCGACTCCCCTTTAGCTGAAAATTTCCTTGCCTTCATCGAACATTGTATCAATTGCTCGGTGAACAACTTCCATATCAGCAGTTTCAATAATTTCATGTCCTTCTTTTAAGGCTTGATCAATTTCTTCAGAAGAACAATGCAAGAAACTGAACATCAATGCACTTGTTGCATAGTTAGCAAGAGCTTCGGCCGTTAAATGGTGCTTTTTGCGATCATGATATAGACGGCCAATACCACTAGTTACAAAAGCAATTCCTGTCTCAAGTTCGCTTTCGTCAACGTTAATGTCATCAAATAAATGATTTTCCTTAATCCATTCATTAAGCATGATTCCCCAATTATCTAGGGTAGCATTGCTAACAAAAGCTTCAGAAATAATACGGTCCAAGCCCTCATCGTGCATCCCCAAGATAGCAATCGTATAAATAAATGCCTTAGTTCTAGCATAAGGAAGATTGCTATTAGCCATGTCATAATTATTAACTTGTTGACCTAGAGTATTAAAAAGATTACGAATAATGTCGTTAGTTAACTTAGCCTTATGAGGATAGTATGACTGCAGTAAGGATTTTGAAATGCCTGATTTTTCTGCAATCATTTGCAAAGAAACATTATCCATTCCATTTTCTCTGATCAGATGGAAAGTATTACCTAGAATAACTCTCCGTCTCTTCATGTTTTTCCGTCGTGCCATAGTCTATTCCTCTAACTTTCTCTTTTTCTTTCTATACAACACACATCAATTATATCAATCATTACTATTTAGACATAGTTTTATGACTTATCTACCCGATTTTTTGAATAAAAAATAATCCTCATAGTGAGGATCATTTTTTATTCAAATTATCAATAAGAATTTTACTTTAAACGGTTTTGTTCGTCAAAAATTTGGTGGATTGAACGATCATTGTATACATAATCGATACCACGAGCAAGCAATTGGTCTACGGAAATTCTGACCATTCTGTCTGGGTAGCGCTTGTGCTTAATGGTATCAGTAACTACGATTTGCTCAATTGGTAATTCATTAAGTACTTCAGTAGCATTCTTAGAAAGAAGTGCGTGGGTTGCGGCAACGTAAACTTTCTTAGCACCAGCTGCCAAAACTGACTTAGTTGATGAAGAAATACGTGAACCTGTATCAATCAAATCATCAATGATGATACACTTTTTGTCCTTAACATCACCAATCATGTCGTGAACCTCAGTATCATAGCGAGCACCTCTTTGATCAACAATTGCAATCGGTGCATTGAAGTATTGACCAAAGTTACGAGCAAGCTTAGCGCCTGAGTGATCAGGTGAGACTACAACGATATCATCATCTTCCTTGGTAGCAATTCCGTTATCTAAGAAGTATTGACCAAGAAGTGGAATGGCATGTAAGTGATCAACAGGGATATTGTAGAAACCTTGAATTTGTGAGGCATGTAGATCAACAGTAATTAAACGATCCATGCCAGTCAATTGAAGCAAGTTAGCCACTAACTTAGCGGTAATTGGTTCACGTGAACGAGTCTTGGTATCTGAACGTGAATATGCCAAGTATGGTACAACCACGTTAATTACATGAGCTGATGCACGTTGAAGTGCGTCCAAAACAATTTCAAGTTCCATGAAGTTTTCGTTAACTGGATCTTGGATAGATTGAATTACGAAAACATCACAACCTCTGACAGATTCACCAATGTTAACTTGGATTTCACCATCGCTAAAGTGGTGAACCGCAGTTTCGATCAATGGTTGGTGTAAGATTGCCGCAATTTTTTCATTTAATGCAGGGTTACCACCTAAGCCAATAACTTTCATTGGGTGCAATAATTGATGAAGTTCTTCCTTGTTCATTATTTACCTCTTCTGAATAAAAATCGTATACACCACCATTATATACAAAAAGGCACCTCTATTGAAGAGATGTCTTTTTTAGTGAAGAAATTATTTATAGTCCTGAATTCCAAAAAATTGCAACAATACTGGTTTCATGATTCTCAAGCCCAAACTGTCTTTTAATGCTTTATCATCAAAACCTGACCATGAGACATCGCCAAAATTATTTATTCTTGCTAGCCCATTTAATCTAAAAGCTTGAGCCATCGAACCAACCTCAATAAGCATGTGTCTAAGACCACGATAATTATACTTAACAACAGTTCTAGTCATAGAAAATATATAGCAAATAAATATTGAACTGATCAATTGACCAGTATATGGTGAAATACTATGACTCAACTTTTTAAAATCTACTTTAGTATTTACCTTCTTCAAAGCTTTATTCAAGTAATCTATGCCGTATACTCCTTGAGGCAATCCCACTACCATGTTGTCTTTTATACAAATTATGAGAGGCTCAACAGGATATAATGCACCAGCCGATCCATATATTCTATGTCCACCTTCATTGCTTAAAAAAGAATTACTTAATAGCCACGTAAAGTCAGAAATATTAATTTTTTTATTGCTAAATTTCCTGCAGCTTTTTAAATTAGTAGCCGAATATGGTAAATGTAAGTCAAATTCATTGTTTAAATTTAAAATCGGACTAGTTCTTTCAATGATACTAAGTAATTCATTATTATCTTGATTTTGTGAACAAAGTTGGCCCCATAATTTATCATACTTTGATAATTTTTTCTTATCTAGATTAAGTAAGTCTACAACTTCACTTTGAATATAATTTGTCATATTTCTTAAAAATTCTTTGATAAATTGGCATAAAAGTCATAACAGATACTAATACCATGACCACTCCCAGAATAAAAATTAAAAGTGGTAATTGTATCATATTTCCTAATGGATCACTCATAGCTGTTGCAATTGGATTAATGACAGAAAAAATAGTCATAACTGCACCGATCATTAATCCTGTATTGTCCTTAGAAGACGACATTTGAACAACAGAAAAATATACTATTGAAAAAATGCTATTAAAAATTCCATATGCCAACCAGCACACAATACAAATAGTCGCAGATACTAACGAACGTGTTAATAAAGAACTGATACTAACTACTGCCAAACAAAGGGCTTGTAACGAAAGGCAAGCTGGGCAAATAATTGCAGAATTGATATTATCTCTAATTTTTGAAAAGATCAGGGCACCGATAATTCCACCAACTGTATAAGCAATATCAATCCCATTATAGACAAACCAATACTGACTAAAAACCGTAATTGCAAACTTAGGCGTCAATAGCCAAATCACGTAGAAACAGAAGTTAACTACAAGTGCAATTGGAATCATCAACATAATTAGTTTGTTATGCTCCACTAATTTCATTCCACCTATAAAATTATCAAATATTTCTTTAACTTTGATTTTATCAGCATGAACTGGTGCAGTATCTGGCTTAATAAATCCCAAAAGAATATAAGATATTATTACTGCTACTAAAAGAATGACCAGCGAAATTAATGGTCTATTGATTGTTACAAAGATTGTTGCAAGCCCTGAAGAGATGATTGTAGCAATATTATTTGCCAATGAAACCCAAGAATTTGCCTCAATTAATTCTTTGTCATTATCAATCAAAGCAGGCGCAAAAGCCTCGGTCAAAGGATTGTAAATAATATTAATTACTGAGCTAGCTATTACTACAAAACAAACTACAGCAACTCCCATCTTAGGCTTAAACACCAGAAAGATTGTTCCTAAAGCAATGAAAATGAACCTTATCAAAATCAAAAAGCGCATTAATTTAATTTTGCTATACTTATCCGAAATGTAGCCACCCAAAATTGCAAATAGTAGTGCAATCATTGCAATAGTTCCCAACATTGAGACTATTCCTTGATTATGAGTTTGATGATAAACATACCAATACGCATAAGTGATAAATGCCCCTAATGGTAGATCATTTAAGAAATCACTTAATACTGCTGTCTTTAATCTTTTCATATACTCCCCACCTGCCTTTTTATTACCAAAATGGCATGCATCCTTTAATTAATGGTCTGTTTGTACGCAATAGTAATCTAGAAGTTAACGGAGTAGTATCCACCAAAGTTTCTGGCTGTAATTTTGTACTAAATGCCTTAACTGTGTACCCACATTGCGAATTAATTATTGCAAAAAATGTTTCTGTATTTTTCATTAATTCTTCTAGATTTAAATTTGAAATTGAATTAGAAAAAGTAGTACTTACTTTTGTTTTTATAATATGTTTTGCAACAGCTCTACTATTTAGTTCAGAATAGTTAATTCGTCCATGAAACGATTCAAACAGCAATCCCTTATACGATCCCACACATTCATCAATAGCATGAATAATTGCACTCTCTTTTATAGAATTAGTTCCTAATCCAATAGAGATTTGCGGGAAAATGGATGACTCAATAATACACATAATTGTATACAGCCCCCATTCATTAGGGATTTGAAACAGCTGACATCGTCTTTTTTTACCCTCTTGAATATAAGCCATCATTTCTGAAATCAAAGGAGAGTCCCAATCATCAACAAGGTATATATTTAATGATTTATGCCACCAAGCTGCAAAGTCGTCTCTTTCAATAAGCTCATATATTGCTTTTAGATATGCTTTTTCTAATTTTTTATCGTGTGAATAGCCAGAATATGTAACCCAACTAAGACCTTTTTCTTTAGGCATAACAATTGATATCGCAGCTGGAAAAAAATGGACTTCATTATTCCAATCAACAAATTTCACATATCGATTATCGTCGCTATTATACCAATCTACATCTGACGAGACTTTATTTAAATTCCACCAGCAAGGATGCATATCTATAGGTCTATGAACATAATAAGACGTATTTCTATTCATCAAGGTTACAACATGCTTACACGACAAATCAGCATCTTGAACTTCCAAATATTCTGAATGTGCATCTTCAGAAACATTTTTATTTTCGCCTATATATTTTGTAGCTACAGGTCTAAAGCTTCCATATCAGATTAAATCATCCTATAAATGGAAACTGAAACCAGTCTATCTCATCATCTCCTCATATATTTCATATTTGTATCACAACTTTATCATGATACGTAAATAGCCAATTAATATGTTTCATATAAGAAACATATTAATTGGCTATTATTTTATATAGGCCAGTTTTTTACGCCAGCAGTACAGCCTAACGATAATAATTCTTGCCTTATTTTTTTTGCATCATCAAACTTTTTATCAAAAACATATTTATAATACGTTCCAGTAACTTTATAGATCATTAAGTGAGCAGTAGAATCTAAATCACACAAATAATTTATTGCTGACTTCACATTTTCATGAGAATTATTATAATTTTCACCGCATCGAATACATCTATCAAACAAAAAATGAAGATAGTTATCACAAACTATTGCATATCTTTCTTGCATACTTTCTGAAATATTATTAGATCGTGATACTCTGTGAAAAAACACTCTCATCTCTACATCAACTCGTTCAACCGATAAAATTTGCATAGAATTAGTAAATAGTCTGAGCACATCTATGTTTTCAGTCCAATTATCAGTTTGATTAATTTCATTAACAATTTTATTTTTAAATTCAATTGTCAATTCATTTTCAGTATGTTCCAAATACGCAAGTGCTATTTGAAATTGCCAAAGCAAATATGGATTATTACTTGTGTTTCTTAACTTTAATGCAATCTTTTTTGCTTTTTGAATTTCATGATTATCTAAAGCCAATTTGAATTTTTTAGTTAATATTTCCTCTTCAAACTTTTCTTTCGACATATATGTACTCTTTATCATTTCAAAAAAATCACTAACATCAATATCATGCTTAAAAAGAATTTCAACCAATAAGTCACTGCTCAAGCGCTGCTTTCCATTTACGACTTTAGAATATGTTCCTTTAGTAATCACACCCGCAGCCATTGCCTCAGATGTTAATCCCAATCGTTTTTGTTCTTCTTTTAACGCTTCACCGATTGTCATCTTAATTACACCCCTTATCAAATTTATAAAAAAAGACATCTTTTCCAGATGCCTCATATATTCTACCTACAAAATCCTTTAATCAAATCCAGCAGTTTTAAACTGCGCACTGCATAACTATTATGCGTTTGCCGCGGCATAATCACTAAACGGGCATTAGGCATAAATTGGCTATACCAGCGCACGTGTTCAACCTTAACCCAGTCTTTTTCACCTACTACACAAAGAGTTGGCGTAGTAATCTTCTTCAAGTCATCTACTGAAATAAAGGACTCAGTCAACTCTACGCGGCTGTCACGATCAAGTCTCAAAAAGCGATGAAAGCCTTCCGTTAAGTAGTGATATGGTCTAATGCCTGCACCATTAACGAAAACGCCAGCTACAATCATCTTCTTAAAGATCGTTGGATGTTTTCTAGCTAGCATCATAGCTACTAAGCCACCAGCATCAAAACCAAAGCAGTAGCATCCCTCAATGCCGGTCTGTTTAATAAAGGTGTAAACGTCTTCTACTTCAGTTTTATAGTGTTCGGCAATATCGCCTTCGCTTAAACCGTGTCCCCGCATATCGAGCACATAAACGGTATAGTAAAGAGAAAGTGGAGCGATGATCTTATCAAACATGCCACCATCCAAATGGTGACCATGAAGCAAAAGTAAAGGTGCCCCTTTACCCAACTTGTGATAATACATTTCAACTCCGTTTACTTTTTGTCTCATAATTTCCCCTATTCACTATCACGCAAAGCTTGCTGTCGTTCTAGCTTTTTGCGCATTTTTTCTTCTTCGCGATCCTTCATGATCGTACTGATAATATTATGCCAAACTCGATAATTACCACGGAAATTGTCGACAATTTTTTTGATATTAGGCTGGTGAATAATGCTACCTTTTCTTTGCCAATAGTGGTAATAAGGTTTCTGCGTATAATAAACGCCTTTGGCGATAGAGATATATTTAACATTAAAAATTTGATCTTCCAATAGTGATATATCTTTATCAAACTTTAAATGATATTTCTTAATGATGGCTGTTTTATAGGCTTTATTCCAGCTGTATCCCTTCATTGGTGAACCAAAAACATTAGTCAATTTTAAATAAGTTTCACCACGAGTTAATGTCCCACCTTCAGGATGACCAATTACCCGTGATTTTTTATCAGGATAATCCATCCAATAGCCACATGATACTAAACTTACATCAGGATGACTTTCAAAGGCATGAATAAAAAATGAAGTATAACCTGGATCCACCCAATCATCACCATCATGAAAGGTGACATATGGCGTGTCGAGATGTTGCATCCCCACATTACGTGCATCGGATGGGCCACCATTTTTCTTTTCAATTAATTTAAAATATGGAAAACGATTGGCATAGCTCTTGGCTACTTCAACCGAATTATCCGTTGAGCCATCATCAACCACAATTAACTTGAAACTCTTATCAATTTGCTTAAGTAAAGCTTCAAAGGCACGTGGTAAGTATTGTGCTGTGTTATAAACTGGCATGATAATGGTTAACTTAGGCACTTGTAACATATTGTCCCCCTTTTATTGTTCTTTATTATACCATCTTCAATAATAAGGTCGAAATTAAGAAAGTTTTACGTGTTGTTTAATTCACTTTTGAAAAATATTTAGTATAATGTTCCGTATTACAAGAATAAATATTCGATCAAAAAGGAAGAAAAGAAGAAAAAATGAAGAAATTTATCACACTACTCACAGCAATGTTATTAAGCGTGGTCGCGATGATCTCATTTACTAAGCCAGTATTAGCAGATGATGATACACCTGTAGTTACCTTAGGTACATCATTAACTGATTCACAAAAACAAGGTACATTAAAAACCTTAACTGCACCACTAAACGGTGGTAATTATCAAACAATTACTGTTACCGGCTCAGATCTGGTTAAATATTTAAATCCATCTGGTGATAATTTCACCACCTCATCTGGCGTTTGGTCTAGTGCCATGATTCAAAAGACAAGCTCTGGCAGCGGCATTAACGTTAAGCTTTTGGACTATAACGGTAAAAACAATATCACAACTATTACCGCTAACCAATACAAAAATGCCGCTTTAACCGCAGGAATTACCGATGCCAACATCTATGTTACTAGTGCCATTCCAATTGACGGTTCAGGTGCTTTAGCTGGAGTTTATGCTGCCTATGCTAAAAATGGCAATGCATTAAATCAAAAGCAAGTTAATGCCGCTCAAGATGAAATGAATACCTTGTCTGGGATTACCCAAGATAATAAAAACAAAAAAGGTTATTCAGATGCTCAATTGAACAATGCGGTTGCCGGTGCCAAGAATGAGATGGCTAAACAAGGGCAAAACATTACCGACAGTCAAATTCGCGACATTGTCAACAATCAAATTAATATTAACCACTTAGGTGACACCATCAACAACAATCAAAAAAATCAAATTGTCAATCTTCTAATTGAAATTCGTGATTCAGGGGCATTGAAGGACGGTAACTTCAAGCAACAAGCTTCGAAATTATCCAGTCAGATTCAAAATGGAGCTAAAAATATCTTCAATAAATTTAATACCCAAGAAAACCGCAACTGGTTACAAAATTTGTGGGATCAAATCGTTAAGTTCTTTAGTGGTTTGTTCGGCGGCGTTATTTTAAATTAAAAAAGGCTACAGTGTAGCCTTTTTTTCTTACATTTTTTGATCCATATAACGGTTCAATTCATGATCGACAAATTCATTACCGCGATTATTAGCGTGACCTTTCGTCCATTCAAACGTACTATCAGGAAATTCCTTTAATAACCGATCTAATTCCTGCCATTCCGCCACATTAGCCAATGGTCCAGAAGAACGTCTCCAACCACGTTTTTTCCAGCCTTGTAGCCAATGCTTATTAATCGCATTCAACACATACTGCGAATCAAGAACAAATAATAAATGTTTATCGTTAAAACCAAGCTCAAGCAGCTTTTTTAGTGCATTAATCAATGCTGTCTGCTCCATCTTATTGTTAGTAGCACCATATTCACCACCGGAGCCATGAACTTTCTGGTCATCCCATTCAATTAAATAAGCCCAGGCTGCTTTATCGGTCTTTTTAACGTGACCGCCCTTATAAACACCAGTATTGCGCGTGCCACCATCAGTATAAGTCACCGCAAAGAAGTCAGCAGGATTGCTATTAACATGGTTATACTGCTTCGTCTTTTTTCGCGGTGCTTTTTTTATTTCCTGGCTCTTTTGTTGCACCCTTTTTACGGCGTTTTGTAAATTATCTTCACCTTTTTGCAAGATATCGCTCTGAGTTTGGGCATTCCAATCTAAGTAATCTGTGGCATCGGTAACTTGTTCAAATGATTTATATTCCGCGCCAGAGAAGCCATCAACTTGTTCTTTGGCTGCATCCCAAGTCCGATATATTCCCGGAGTACGTCCTTTTTTGACTGCATAAAACTTCATTTCTACCTCTAAAATTCCAAAATCTTTACCCAATGGTAAAATATACTTATTGCATAACTTTTATTATAGGAAAAAAGAAAGAGAAGGTGGTAAAAATGTTTTTCAACACAAAAAAATATGCTGAAGAAGTTGAAAAAGATCATAAACATGACCTCCAAGAAGAACCTAGCATGTTTAACATGATTTCTTTGGGGCTGATGGCCACCTTCGCTCCCACGCGAATTTTCCTCAAATTACACAAGCGCCATATTGAAAATAAGGCAAACATTGAAAAAAGCGATCTAAAACAAGTACCCATTATTTATTTCCATGGCTTTCGCGGCGGTGATTATACCACTCGCGTGATGGTGAAACACGCTACTCATGACAAGGGCAATCCCAAGTTTTTAAAGGTAACCGTTGATTTATTAGGAAATTTCAAATTAGAAGGAACTTGGACTAGTGACAAGCATCCTATCGTGCAGGTTGCTTTTCGCCAGCGAATAGTCGGTATCTATGGCATCGACTATTATCTCAACTTCGTCCTGCCCTTTTTAGCTAAAAGATATGGTTTTAAAAACTATATTGCAGTCGCTCATTCATTAGCCTGTCCATGTATTATTCGCACGGAAATGAAGCACTACCGCAGCAAAACGTTCCCACATTTAAAAAAATGTGCCTTTATCGCTGGTCCTTTTGACGGGGTCACTTACTTGGGCGATATCCCAAACGTCAACTATTTGACCGAAAGTGGTCGGCCTAGTGTCATGAACCCGCACTACCTTTATTTGTTTTTTAATCGGCGCAAATTCAATCCTGATATCTCGGTCTTGAATATTTATGGCAACGTTTTAGATAACACAAATACTGATAAATTCATCTCTGTTGTTTCCGCAAAAAGCATTCGCTATATCCTTGCCCCAAAGGCACATTTTTATCAAGAAGTAGAAGTACGCGGTAAAGATGACGCCGAACATAGTTGGATGCATGACAATCCGTTTGTAATCGATATTATTGACAAGTTTCTTAAATTAAAAAAGTAGTTTAATTTTGGAGGAGTTTATGATCTGGTGGCATGACTTTGTTAGAATCATTATCATTACCAACACAATCTTAGCCTTCTACGTTGTCTTCCACCGTAGAAGATCCGTTTCAACCACTTGGGCTTGGTTAATCATCCTGTTAGTATTACCAGTAGTCGGGATCACTCTTTATGCCTTCTTTGGTCGGGGTATTTCCCAGGAAAATATTTTTGCCATCAATAAGCAAAAACACATTGGCTTGAGAAATGTTCAAAAATCGATTGCTAAAGCACCTAAAAATACTAGTCCTTCTGACACTTCAAAGGCTGGTAATATAGCAATTAACTTTTTTAACCACCAACAAGAAGCTCCCCTAACTAAAAATAATCAGGTCAAGCTCTATACCGAAGGTGAAACCTTCTTTCATGACATGCTCAAGGACATGGTACGAGCTAAGGAAACAATCAATGTTGAGTTCTACACTTTTTATAGCGACAATATCGGCAATCGTGTTTTGCAACTATTGATTAAAAAAGCAAAACAAGGAGTTAAAGTACGCGTAATTTATGATGCCTGGGGTTCAATGGGAGCTACTAAAGCATGGTTCGATCAATTGCGGGCAGCTGGCGGGAAAGTTTTGCCTTTTGTCACTTCACGCAACATGATCACCCGTTACCGCATTAACTACCACTTGCACCGCAAGATTGTTGTCATCGACGGGCGAATTTCTTGGACTGGCGGTTTTAATATTGGTGATCAATATTTAGGCAAAAAAAAGAAGTTTGGTCATTGGCGTGATAGTCAGGTAAGAATTGTTGGTTCTGCCTCTCTGCTTTTGCAAGAGCGTTTCGTCATGGACTGGAACGCCTCTATCACTAATAATCAACAGCTCATCCGTTTCAATTCCACTCTATTTCCTGATCTTGATGAAAAAAACATCCACGAAGGCGACGTTGCAACGCAAATCATTTCAGATGGGCCTGATCGTTATGCACCATATATGCGTAACGGTATGATGCGGCTAATGCTTTTGGCACGCAAACGGTTATGGATTCAAACACCATACTTAATCCCTGATGATGCCGTTTTTGCTACGTGGCAAACAATTGCCTCATCGGGTGTTGACGTACGAATTATGATCCCATGTAAGCCAGACCACCCCTTTATTTATCGCGCCACACAGTGGTATGCCAACGAATTAACTCGCTTGGGTGTCAAAATTTATATCTACGAAGATGGCTTTTTACATGCCAAAACAACGATTGTCGACGACCATTTTTCTTCAGTTGGTTCAATGAATCAAGATTTCCGTTCTTACAACTTAAACTTTGAAGATAATGCCGTTTTTTATGATAAAAAGTTCAACCAGAAAATGGTGGCAGCTTTTGAAGAAGATATGAAACACTCGCATTTACTAACTAAGGAAGAAATAAAAAAGCAAAGTCGCGCATTGCGGACTTTGCAGGCATTCTCGCGAATGCTTTCTCCAATTTTGTAATTACATCATTGATTGAACTTCGACAGGAATTTCTCGACCAGCATATTCTTGTAATTGCTTAATTACGCTATTAACTTCATTATTAAAGCGCATCATATAAGCCTTACCATCGCTAGTTCGAAAAATCGCCATCACTAATGGCTTCTCTTGGTTGGGGATCTGGATTAAAGTAACGCTGGCTAAATCATCATACTTAACTGTACGCTTGAAGTAGCCTGAAACGACCATCCGCTTTTTACTAAATCCTGAAAAACCATCGACAATACTAATTAAGATAAAAAGAGCCAAGAAGACGCTCAGGCCTGGATCACCTTTTTCAATGTAATTCCATGTAAAGCCCAGCCAGATAAAAATTAGCGCCCAAACAACTGAGGAGATACGATAGCGACCACGAAAATCAACTTTAGCTTGCCAATACCAACTATAACAAGCATAAACTACTAATAAAATATCAATTGCTACATAAAAATACGTCATATATTTCATAAAAATCCCCTCAATTTAGTTATTTTACTCATTATAACAAAACAATGATTTATAATTAAAGTAGTGACTTTCACGGAGGGTGACATTATATGATGGATTTAGCAGAATTACAAACAGATATTAATAATGCCCAACATATTGTATTCTTAACTGGAGCTGGTGTTTCTACCCACTCAGGTATCCCTGACTACCGCTCTAAAAACGGAATCTATGATGGCGTGCAAGAAAGTCCTGAAACTATTCTGAGCGATAGTACGCTATTCAATCGACCTAAATTTTTCCATGAATTTGTCATGAACAACATGTACTTTCCTACTGCTAAACCAAACTTAATCCATGAAAAAATCGCCCATTTTTGTAATGAAAAAGGTAATTTAATTACCCAAAATATCGATACTTTGGATACTAAGGCTGGCAATCAACATGTAACAGAATTTCATGGCAATTTATATAATATTTATTGTACTAAATGTCATCAACGTGTTTCTTATGAAGAATATGCTAAAAGCTATTTACACAAAGATTGTGGCGGAATTATTCGCCCCGGTATTGTGTTATACGGCGAAAGCATTGATCCGAAAGTATTAAACCAGTCCGTTGAAATAATGCAAAAATCAGACTTAATCATCATTTGTGGAACGAGTTTTGTAGTTTATCCTTTTGCCCAGCTCTTGGCTTATCGCAAAGAAGACGCCAAAATTTACTCTATCAACAAGACAGAAATTCCTACCCCTGGTGTCACGCAAATAATTGGGGATGCATTAACAGCATTCCAGAATTTGAATTAACTTTCCTAGTTTGTTATTCTTAGACTAATTATTTTTAATAAAGGTGTTACACATGACAGAGTTTTTTTACTATGATTACGTTACAATTGAGCCATGGACCTACTTTTTAACAGCTTCAGAAGCCGGCCTAACTTACGTCGGACTTAAAGGAGATGAAACTGTTTCACCTATTTTTAGCTTCTACCCTCACCGCATGTTGGTGCGGGACCCTAAAAAGATGGCACCTTATATCAAACAATTAAAGGAATATTTTGCTGGTATCAGAAAGAATTTTGATGTTCCTATTGATATTTCGGAATTCGGCACTGAATTTCAACGAAAGGTATTAGCCGTTGTCCAGCATATTCCTTATGGTGTGACGTTAACTTATGGTGACGTCGCCAATTCACTAGCCGAAGCCACATCTTCTCGCTCAGTTGCACACGCCGTAGCATTAAACCCTGTTTTGATTTTTATTCCTGACCAAAGAGTTATTTTATCCAACAATAAAGTTGGGACTTATCGTCTGGGACAAAAAGAAAAAATCAGATTAATTAAATTAGAAAAGAAGCAGTTACATGTCAATTCTTAAACTATATGCACCCTTTTTTGACGGCAATAACTGGTTACATGTCCTAACCAGTGGCAAAGACTGGATGATCATTCTGACTTTAATTTTGATGGAATGCTTGTTATCAGTCGACAATGCTGTCGTTTTGGCCGCACAGACACAGGTGCTACCTAATAAAGCTGAACAACGCAAGTCCTTGGTTTATGGCTTGTGGGGTGCTTATTTATTCCGCTTTATTGTTATCGGAATCGGGACTTATCTGATCAACTTTTGGGAGATTAAATTAGCTGGTAGTATTTATCTTTTTTACCTAGCCTTTAAATTCTTCTATGATCAACGCCACCCTAAACAAGCTGCCGAACATGAGAAAGAAAAAGAAGAGCGCGAAGCAGCTCACCACAAAGGCAAAAAGAAAAAGAGACATGTACTATCTCTTTTCTGGCGTACGGTTATTTCAATTGAATCAATGGATATCGTCTTTTCAATTGATTCTGTTTTAGCTGCTTTAGCCGTGTCTGATAACCCCGTTGTTGTTTTAATCGGTGGCATGATCGGTATTCTCTGTATGAGAGGAGTTGCCGAAATTATCATTAAATTAATGGATATTATTCCAGAATTGCAGCCAATGGCTTACTTATTGATAGGAATCATCGCTTTAAAATTGCTGCTAGCTCTGCCACCATTGAGATTTGAGTTGCCAAACACCGTTTTTGCAATTATTGTCTTTGCGATCTTAATTTTGACAATTCTCTTCCACTTTTGGAAAGTTAAAAAACACGGTCACAAACATATTTAACTGTTTAGCGTATTTAATACATATTCTTTGAGTACAACTGCTTGGTTGTGCTCTTTATTTTTGGCACCAAATAAGAAAAGAACATCTTCTTTAGCCAAATGCTTCTTTACATCTTGCAAAAATTCCGCTGTATAATCATTATGATTAAGTTCTTCAATATACTTTTGCTTAAACTCAGGGAATTTTTCATCTTCATGATTAAACCACTGACGCAATTCCTTACTAGGGCCAATTTGTTTATCCCATTCAGCTAAATCGGCCTTAACTTTGCTCATTCCCCGTGGCCATAAACGGTCAACTAAAATCCGATAACCAGCAGGTTGCTCATGGTCATAAATTCGAACTAATTTAATTTCTGTCATTATTTTTTATCTCTTTTCTAGAAAGGTCAAAAATGAATTATTCAACTTATTTTTCTACTAACACTACCGATTATATTGCAAAAGACCTAATTGGGCGAATGCTTACTTTTGATAATGGTCAAGAAAAATTAGGCGGCTATATCGTGGAAGCAGAAGCATATATGGGTAAAAAGGATCGCGCTGCACATTCTTATGGCGGTCGTCGTAGCCCAGCGAATGAAGGACTTTACGGCAAAGGCGGAACGATCTATATCTACGCGCAACGTCAATATTTCTTCTTTGATGTTGCCACTAGGGTTCAGAATGAACCACAGGGGGTTTTAATCCGTGCAATCGATCCCACTTTAGGAATTGAGACCATGATCAAGAACCGTCATGGTAAAGATGGCTTTCTTTTGACTAATGGTCCCGCAAAAATGATGCAAGCTTTTGGTATTCATGATAAAAATTGGAATTTGCACTTTTTATCAGACTCCCCTTTCGCCATTGATCTTGATGATCGTCATAAAAAAATTCCCCAGGAAATAATTGCTGCAGCGCGTGTTGGTATCAATCAATCTGATCCCGTTTGGGCTAACAAGAAATTACGTTTTTATGTAGCAGGAAATCCTTATGTTTCTGATATGAAAAAGAGAAATTATGAAACTAATAATGGTTGGGCTTGACAAATTTAACTTTTTCTTCTAGTATTCTTCATTAGTTAAATATTTTTCCAATGCAATAGAGGTTGCGACAATCACAAGTTAAGTTTGAGTTCGCGAAAACAATGATAGTTAACTTAGGGTTGCCGCCGAAATAGATTTAATATTCGCGTGTTAATCTGTTGGGCTATAGAAGAATATTCTATAGACTGTCCTGGTTAGTCCCCAGGGAGCGCTATAAGATTTGGTTTAAACACTGATGATTATGACCCTCGCAATTCTTTGGAAGAGCGAGGTTTTTGTTTACTCTTTATTGTGTTGGCTTTATGTTAAAACTATTTTTGGAGGTTTTATAATTGAAGTCAAGATTTAGATGGATGGCTGTAATAATGTCTGTCCTACTCAGTTTATTTATCGGTTTTTCTCTTAGTAACAATCAGACTCAAGCTGCTAAGAAAGATTCTGGCACGTTAAAAATAGGTATGGAGGCAAACTATCCTCCATACAACTGGACTCAGCCAACCAAAGCTAATGGAGCTGTTCCAATTGATGGTTCTAACTCCTATGCTAATGGTTATGATGTTCAAATTGCCAAGATCATCGGTAAACGACTACACAAAAAAGTAATCGTAGAAAAGACTCAATGGGATGGCCTTTTACCAGCTTTAACTTCAGGTAAAATTGACTTAATTATTGCTGGTATGTCTCCTACTGCCGAAAGACGCAAGGCAATTAATTTCTCAGAACCTTATCGTAAAAGTACTTTCGTCGTAATTACTAATAAGGCAAGTAAATATTCTAATGCTAAGAAGTTGACTGATTTCAAAGGTGCCAAGTTAACCGCACAACAAGGAACTTTGCACTACGATTTAATCAAGCAATTAAAAGGTGCTAAAAGAGAACCAGCTATGCGTGACTTTTCAGCCATGCGTCAAAGTTTAGCTTCTGGCACCATTGATGGTTATGTTGCTGAAGATATTGAATTTGAAAGTTACCACAACGTTAACCCTAACATTATTGCAGTTAACTTAAACAAAATGGCTGGCTTCAAAGTTGACCATGACGATTCCGTAACTAGTATCGGGGTTAAAAAGGGTAATACCAAGCTTTTAAATGAAGTTAACGCTACTTTAAGAACTATTTCTAATAAAAAGCGTGATCAATTAATGTCACAAGCCATCAAGGAACAACCTAAGGCTGGTAACGAAACTAAGAAAGAAAACTGGCTAGTTACTACTTGGAAGCAATATGGTGGCATGATTATGTCAGGTATTGGCATGACCTTGCTTTTAGCTTTAGTTGGTACCATTGTTGGTTTCTTTATCGGCTTGCTTGTAGGAATTATTCGTACCATTCCTACTCCAACTACTCGCGGCAAGCGTTGGACTTTGAACGTAGTTAAGTGGTTATTATCTGTTTATGTAGAAATCTTCCGTGGTACACCAATGATGGTTCAAGCAGCCGTAATCTACTATGGTATTGCCCAATTCTGGCACTTGAATTTAAATAGAACTGTAGCTGCTTTGATTATTGTGTCAATTAACACTGGTGCTTACTTAGCTGAGGTTATCCGTGGTGGTATTATTTCAACTCCAGAAGGTCAATTCGAAGCAGCTAGTGCACTTGGTATGACCCACAACCAAAGAATGTGGCATATCATCTTGCCTCAAGCTATTAGAAACTGTTTACCATCAATCACCAACGAATTTATCGTTAACATCAAGGATACTTCAGTATTGAGTATCATCTCAGTTTCTGAATTGTTCTTCGTTGGTACTACTA
>SKEM01000118.1_pt1 | contig 60274 bp, 58 predicted proteins | sample 4826731 | NCBI WGS metagenome assembly SKEM01 (sample SAMN11008809, study PRJNA524170) | human gut metagenome | biome: Human fecal sample; material: Feces; isolation source: fecal sample from pouch patient p37 | host: Homo sapiens | place: Israel: Tel-Aviv | collected 2015-07-27 | reverse complement strand
AAACACAGTAGACCATGCTTAGTTTTCTGTGTTTTTTTCTAATTTCATTTAGAGGTGAATTAATTGGTAGTTATTAGAGGTGCCCTTAACACTTTGTGTTTTTTCAAGATAGTTCACCAGATTTTTAGAAAGTTCACTCTGATCTTTATCCTCTATCGCAATGCGTGTGCTCATGCTTTTGAAGGTAGATGTTGGTTGATTATCCCCCATTGATAATTGGGTCATAACAGCTATAGCTATGAAAATAACAAGATAGAGACTAACAGATTTGGCATCTCGTTTGAGTAAAAGTAGAAATCCTTTAAATACTGTCATAACGCTCCCTCCTTAATAGACTAAAAGCTAAGGCAATACAGACGACACTCATTATCGCCAAGGTCCACATATCTCTAGCATAGCGAGCTGGATTATCATAGACACTCAAACAATAAAAGGCATCAGCCAAAAGTGCGGCAGGATTAATACGATTGAGTAGAGGGAAGTACTTTTCGACAATAATCCCCATATTTTCAAACATCAAACCCGCAAAAAATGACGGTACCAAGGTCAAAGCAACGGTCAATCCCATTTTTAGATTTCTTGAGGCGTGATTAGAGGCACCTAATACGATACCTAAGGAAACACCAATCACACAGCCCATCAGTACCGTCACAATAATTCCTAACATATTATCGCCTAAACTAATGCCAAATCCTTTCGTAATATAAAGCGTTAATAGCAAGACACTGACAAAATCAACCGTCAAAATCGTTATGAAATCAACTAAAATTAAAGTAAGTTTTGGCGTTGGCGAAATACTTCTTCTTGCACCCAAGGCTGAAAGAATGGCTTGAGTCTCAAAGCTATTGTTCACGCCTAAAAAGATACCTGATAAACAAGCGTAAGCAATTAGTGCGAAAAAGTATTGCATAAAGCTCGACGTTGTTTTACCATTAGGCGCCACAGCTTTAACAGCTGGTTTCAAATCAGACATTGCAGCAATGGCTGCTGGGAGGTTTTCAGGATGTGCTTTAGCAATATCGGAAATCATGGCGACATTTTTATTGTAGCTGTCCAAAACAACCTTTAAAATACTGGTACTCAAGCTAGATTTTGTCACCGTCAGACTTAAATCTTGTCCAAGATAAAATAAACCGCTAATTTTGCCATCCTCTAATTTTTCCTTGGCTACTTTTTCTGTTGGATAAGACTTAATCGTAATCAATTTTTCTTTTTGCATCTCAGTTAGGAAAGCTTTTTGTGTTTCGGTATGAGCTGACTGATTGCTTACAACCATGGCAATCGGAATTTCGGTTGCAACTTCTTCATTCTTAGCTAAATTCCCAAAAGCCATGAAGAAAAAAGTACCTAAAATCATCGGAAAAGCAATCGTCCAAAAAAGAATTGTCCGTTCTCCCAAAGTTTGTTTTAAGCGATAGATCAATAAATGTCTCATGCTTGTTCCTCCCTCCTACGCTTTATTTTTACTTGTTTCATATCTATTTCATCTCTCATTATCATACACCAGTCATCAATCCCGAAGTTGCTTTCCAGTAATTTCTAAAAAGACATCATTTAAGGTTGGCAATTCCGACAAAACGCGACCAAATGCAATCTCTTGTGCCTGTAAATGTGCGAGAATTCGCACCAAATTGTGCTGGGAACCCGTGCAGCGAATCATTAAAGTTCGTCCCTGATAACTCAAATCTAAGACATGCGGTAAGCTATGAATTGCTGCTAAATCAGATTCTTCTAAAACAATATCGTCTATGCTAATCGTTTCACCGACCTTAATTAAGCTCTTCAACTCTTCACTTGAGTCTTCAGCAATCACACGACCATGGTCAATAATGGCAATTCTTGTGCAGATTTGTTCCACCTCTTCCATATAGTGAGAAGTATAAATCACCGTTGTCCCTTGACGATTCAACTCTTGAATACCTTCTAAAATATTGTTTCGACTTTGAGGATCGACAGCTACCGTCGGCTCATCTAAAATAATGAGTTTGGGTTTATGCGCAATACCACAAGCAATATTCAAGCGACGTAATAAGCCGCCTGATAATTTTTTAGGAAACATTTTGACATAATCTGACAGTCCAACAAACTCAATCGCCTCTTGAACCATTTTTTGACGTCTTGTCTTATCTTTCACATACAAGCCACAAAAATAGTCAATATTTTCATAAACTGTCATCTGCTCAAAAACAGCGACATTCTGCATGACAATCCCAATCTCTTGTTTTATGTCATAACTGTCAACACGCATCGGTTTTTCAAAAATAGTGATGTCGCCCTTATCATATTTCAGCAAGGCTAACAAACAGTTAATCGCAGTTGTTTTGCCCGATCCATTGGGGCCAAGCAAGCCAAATATCTCACCTTCTTTGATAGCCAAATTTAAGTGGTCAAGCGCTAAGACATCACCGTATCGTTTTACTAAATTTTCAATATGAATCATGAGAATTACCTCCTAAAAAATCATTTATTTATACTTTTATTATAACTAATCATCCAAGGCAAAGTAAGTGTTAGATGTCAGTAAATTAAGTGACAAATGTCATCACCTATTGCATCATCTTAGAAATCGCTAGATTTTAGAACAAATACAGTGTAAAATGGAGTAACCAATAAAAACTCAAAATTAATTAAGAATGGAGAATAGACATGCGACGTGTAAACGACCAAGTCATCTTGATGATTTACAGTCTAGCTTTGGCTTGTACAATTAAAGTAGATACTTCGCTTGTCATTGCGCTGCTTATTGCCATCATATACCTTGCTTTAATGACACTAACAGAAACAACTGATTTATGGCGACATTTGATTTTCACTGGTCTATTTCTCGCTTTTTCCTTCTTCTGTCCACTATGTCTACTTTTTTCACCACTTATCATCTATCATTTAATATCACGACAAAATAAATTGTTACTTGTTATCAGTTTGCTGCTGATGATGTATTTGGTCTACCATAGCGCTATCTTACCACTTTTTCCAATAGGTACTTTCCTAGCTACTGGTCTAATCTTCGCAGCCTATGCTGCTGAAAAAACACGCCAAATAGACACGCTGACAAATAGTCTTCAAAAAACGCGAGATGATAGTACTGAACTCACGCTTTTATTACAGGATAAAAACCGTACCTTGAGAGACAAACAAGACTATGAGATTTATGCCGCAACCCTAAAAGAACGGAATCGTATCGCACGTGAGATTCATGATAATGTCGGTCATCTATTATCTCGCGCCATTTTAATTACGGGTGCGATGAGGATGACAAATCACATCAGCAATCTCCGTGAGCCTTTTGATAGCCTTGATAGTTCCCTAGGGGAGGCGATGGACAGTATCCGAAAAAGTTTCCATGATTTGCACGATGATGCTGTAGACCTTGAAAAAACACTTGAAGAGCTTATCACAGATTTTACTTTTTGTTCCATCGATTTTTCATATCACATGGCAAAAACTATCCCACGTGATGTTAAATATAATGTCATTGCCATTGTCAAAGAGGCACTCAATAATACCATCAAACATAGTGATGCCACGCTCGTTCGATTAACCGTCTCTGAATCTGAGGCACTTTACCAGGTCATCATTGAAGATAATTGAACAAGGCTCTCACCTGATATGCCTACTAACCCACTTAATAGCGACACACCTGGTATCGGCTTGATAAATATGGCTGAGCGCGTAAAAAAATTAAAAGGCAGCATCACTTTTTACAGCCAAAATGGCTTTAGAATCTATATCAAAATACCCAAACATTAACAGAATTTAAGATTGAATACAAATAAATACAGAAAGAAGTACCCTATATGCGTGTCTTAATCGTGGATGATGATGCCCTCATCACTAGCGCTTTAAAAATGATTTTAGAAGTCGACAAAATTGACGTTGTAGGCGTTGGCCACGATGGCAGCGAGGCAATTCAACTCTTTGAAACACTCAAACCGGATATCTTACTCATGGATATTCGAATGACAGAAATGACCGGATTAGATGCTGCAAAAACGATTCTATCTCAATACCCTGATGCTAAAATCTTACTTTTGACCACTTTCTCAGACGACGAGTATATTATTCAGGCACTCAAATACGGTGTTAAAGGCTATCTTATCAAACAGGATTATAGCAGCATCGTCCCCGCCTTAAATGCTGTCAGCAAATCTCAAACCGTCTTTGGTACAGAAATAATTGCTAAAATACCAGGACTTCTACACACAAAACAGCCTGACCCACAAGCGAAATTTAATTATGAAGATTACAGTCTGACTGCCAAAGAATATCAATTAATCGGCCTCGTCGCTGATGGACTCAGTAATAAGGAAATCTCGGTTCAAATGTTCCTAAGTGAAGGCACAATTCGCAACTATTTAAGTACCATCCTTGACAAATTAAATTTGCGTGACCGCACACAATTAGCTATATTTGATCTGACGACTAAAAATGCTAGCTGAATCTAGAAAAAAGACAAGCAAAAAACAGATAACAATAAACGTTACCTGTTTTTTGATACCTTCAAGCTTATTTCACTTCTTCAAACGTGAAACCGCTCCAAGGTTTGATATAGTCGAGCAAGAACAATTCATCATCAGAAATACGACCGACAACATTGATTTGACCTTGATTTGGCATATCTTTAAGCGCAATTTGTGTTTCACCCTTGTATTGGCCAAATTCGACATTGCCAATCAAGATATCACCACGTTCAATATCCCTCGTATCATGTTCTGGGAATTCTTTGTCTTTATGCCACACACGTGTCATGGTTGAGCGTAAGATATATTCACTGCGGTCACCACGATAACTATGCTCGCTCTCAAACAGGACGATACGTTCATTGTCTGTAATTGATGCACTTGGTACAATTTTCAAAGCAGGTTCAGCAGCAAAGAAAGCCTCGCTCATTGCTTTGATTTCTGCTTCACTTGCGTAAGCATTTGCTATTGTAATATCATTGATACCACCCAATAACTTCATATGCTTAACTTGTGTCGCAATATCCAAATCACGGTGATGTTCAAGACTGACAAGACCATCGCTGAAAGGCCAAGGACCAAATGTCGCATCATGTGAATTAACAAACGCCATGGTATTTAAGTTATATTGATTAAATTTCTTGGTGCAATAAATAAAGTGGTCCAAAGCCAAACCAGAATAACGCATTGGATAGAAATTATGGCTACCCAATAGAAGTTCCGGGTTTGGTGAATAGCTCATAATATTATCCACATAGTTAGTCCCTTGACTCATGTTGATTTCAACCTTGATACCATAAGGATTACGTGTCATTTTCGCTTCTTCAGCGCCCGTAAAACCAAGGTCTAAACGGATACCATCAGCTCCCATATCATTGAAAAATGATAAGTCATCGTATGACACACCAAGCTGTTCAAAAAGCGCAGGGTTAATGTCCACCATCACTTCCATGCCAAGTGAATTGGCATAGTCAACAGGCTTTTTAAAACCTGCAAGAACTTCATCCTTATCACCATTGATTTCGAGTAGGCTTGTAAAGACACGCTTAAAACCATATTGATGCGCTAAATCAAGATAAGCTTTATCCTTTTCAAATGTGCTGCGTTCTGGATAAATAGAAATGCCAAGTTTTCCCATGTGTTTCCTCCATTAGGCGCCTAGCGCCATTGCTTATTAAATCTCATAAAATATGTTTTAAAACTTTTTCAATCTAAAATGAAAACGTTTTATAGTGTGATTATAACAAAAAAATTGGTCTATGCCAATTTTTTTAAAGTATAAACGATTGATTTAACCAAAGGTTAAATTCAAAATGTTGTATTTTTCTGGTTGACCTACCTTAACCAAAATACCTGAAGAGGAAAAATCCAGTAACAATAAAAACAAGCATCCAAAGAATTGAAATAATTGTACCAAGTTTGGCAAATCGATGGCCTTTCAAATCATGCGCATCAATATGTTCAAAAGCAGTCAAGCTAAAAATCAGTCCTGGCAGGGCTGTGATTGGAATAATCGCCAAAATAAGACCAGCGACAGCGGCCTTACTAATAGGTTGATTTTGCATAGGTTTCGAATTTCTCATATTAGATTAATTCTACCAAAATTTATGACAAATGACAAGATTGCTCATCACTTTTCTTATAATCTACCACCCTATATTTTTTCAAAAGATGGTACAATAAACGTATGTTAGCATTTATCAAGAAAAATAAATTAGCGCTACTCATCAGTTTCCTTATCCCCCTCCTTGCAATCGGTATCAATTTTGCCCTCCTTGGTATTTATTGGGGAAGTGATAAGACAGTTTTAGCAAGCGATGCTTACCACCAGTACGTTGCCTTTCATGCCCTATTTTCAGATATTTTACATCACGGTTCAGGTTTCTTTTACACCTTCACCAGTGGCCTAGGACTTAATTTTTTAAGTTTTTCATCCTACTATCTAGGCAGTCTACTCATGCCACTGACCTATTTTTTTAACGCATCAAATATGCCTGATGGCCTCTATCTGTTAACCCTACTTAAATTCGGGTTGATCGGCTTATCTGGCTTTGTCGCTTTCAAAAATATGTATCGCTCCCTATCAAATTGGCTCATTATCAGCTTATCAAGTGCCTACACCCTCATGAGCTTCATCGTCAATCAGTCCGAAATCATCATGTGGCTCGATGCCTTCATCTGGATGCCCCTCATCATCTGCGGCCTCCACAGCATGATGGCGAACGGCAAACGGCGACTATATTACATCAGTCTAACCCTACTTTTCATTCAAAACTACTATTTTGGTTTTATGATGGCACTCTTTCTCATCGGCTATTTCTTAGTCAGACTTAGCTTTGACAGCTGGTCTCTCCGTAAATGCCTTGATTTCGCCATCACTTCACTCCTAGCAGGCTGCACCAGCCTCATCATGATTCTACCTATGTATCTGGATCTAAAAGCTAACGGTGAAAGTTTTACCAAAATCACAGAACTATTTACAGAAAAATCCTGGTATTTTGATGTCTTCGCTAAAAACTTTGTTGCAAGCTATGACACCACCCAGTACGGCGCCGTACCAACAATCTACATCGGTCTGCTCCCACTCCTTCTCGCAAGCCTACTCTTTGCCACCAAATCTATCCGTCTGCGTACAAAGTTTGCCTATACTGCCCTACTCGGCTTCATCATCGCCTCATTCTATCTGCGCCCACTTGATCTCTTTTGGCAAGGCATGCACACACCGAATATGTTCCTCCATCGTTACAGTTTTGTCTTTAGCCTCTTAATCATTCTCATGGCTGCTGAGACACTTACACGACTATCGGAAATTCGACTACGTTGGCTTGGATTCACTATCTTTGTTTTAACAACAGGCTTTACTGCAACAGTCCTCAGCCGACATTATAGCTATGTCAAAAACCTTAATGTCTCCTTAACCTTATTATTCGCCCTAGCTTATCTCATTATCCTCATTGCTGATAGAAAAAAATGGCTCCTGCCAAATGCCTTTCCAATTTTTATTAGTGTTTTTATGATTTTCGAACTAGGCATTAATGGCTATTATCAGCTCAATGGCGTCTCTGAGGAATGGCACTACGCCTCTCGTACTTCTTATGATGAGCAAACTAAGAAAATTCTTCCAGCAGCAAAAGAGATTGGATCCGATACTGATTTTTATCGGATGGATGAAACCAAGCCAGATACAGCTAATGATGGTATGAAATACGGCTATAAATCTCTGGGACAGTTCTCTTCTGTAAGAAACCGTAAGTCCTCAGCCACACTCAATCTACTCGGTTTTCAATCAACAGGTACCAATCTCAATCTTCGCTATCCCTTAAATACCTTGTTGATGGATTCGATTTTCAATATCCGTTATAATCTCAATACAAGTCAACCCGATAAATATGGTTTTAACCTCGCTCATGCAGATGTTCCCAATCTGACCCAGAACTCTTATGCCTTACCACCAGCTATTTTTGTTGAAAAGGGCTATAAAGATGTCAAGTTATCAGATAAAAATATCCTTGAGAATCAGGCCAAGTTTGTTAATCAATTAGCAGGAACTGATACCACATTTTTTAAACAATTTTATGTGGATAAAGAATCAACAACAGGTACGATTACTGGAGGTAAAGGTCGCGTAACGCTGACAAAAAAAGGGAGTGATGACATCGCCCTCTCCTATACGGTAACAGCACCAGCAGGTGGTCAAGCCTATCTTAAATTATCTGATGTGACTTATCAAAATTCCGATGCTGAATATGTCAAAGTCAACATCAATGGTCGCATCTTTTATATCAATACCAACGATACAGGCGCCTTTATCAATCTTGGTTATTTCGAACAGGAGACATCCGTCAATATCACACTAACTTTCCCAGAAAATCGTTATGTTAATTTTGACACAACAGAATTCTGGACCATGCCTATCAGCACTTATACATCGACCATACATAAGCTCAAAACGAATCAAGTAACGGCAAAAGCCATTAAGAATGGTCTGGTAACCACTGTCACTGCAAATACCAACGGTGATTTATTTCTGACACTACCTTTTGACAAGGGATGGTCTGCCACAGTAGATGACAAGCCAGTTAAAATCAAGCAGGCTCAAACTGGTTTCATGACCGTTCCGGTAACTAAGGGAACGCATACAGTCAAGCTTAAGTTTGTCCCACAAGGACTTAAACTTGGTGCTCTCTGCTTTGTTCTCGCTTTGATTAGCTTCATCTTTTATGACCGTTATAACAAAAAACACATCCGTCAATAAAAACTTGACTGATGTGTTTTTAATTAAGTAAGTAGATTGGCCAGAAAACCACTACCATGGATAAGGATGTAAGAATAAAGGTAGATTGGCAAGGGTTTACCAATAAAAATCGTAAATAAGAAGTATTTCCAGGTCATTTTGGTTTGACTTGAGATTAATACCAAGGCATCATCTGGTGCAACTGGCAGCAGAATAGCGATAAAAAACAAAATATCATATTTCTTTTGTCCTTTATCTACCCATCTCATGTACTTATTATAGTGTTTTTCCTTGATAAAAGTTTTGACGAGGACAGAGCCATAAACACGTCCCATATGAAAAAGGATAATTGAGCCGATGACAATACCAACATAGTTATACAAAAATCCTGTATAAGGGCCAAAAATCATAACGCCTGCTGCGGTCGTAATACCTCCGGGGATAATCGGAATTACGACTTGAATAATTTGTAGACCAATGAAAATGAAAGGGCCTAAGATGTAGTGCGCCATGACTAACTCTGATAGTGCCTGAGGGTCGCGTAAAATATCGATACGATAAAGGTAATAACCGCCAATTAAACAAGCAATAATCCCAAGAATCGAGATAACATTAAAAATTTTCTGGACGATTTTTAAAACCTTTTCATTCATATCCTTCTTTTCCCATCCTATTTACCTTATACAAAAGTCCTTATTGTCTCTATTTTAATTACTTGTATCAAGTTATTAAGCCAAAATGGTACAAGCCACCGTTTTGGTTGCCACTAAAGGCGAGTTGTCGCTTATTATCATTTTGAGAGACTAAGCAGTGATATCTTCTTTACGACTTTTTAAATAAGTCATTTGTTCCTTTGTCCAATCGGGTAATTGCTCTGTAAAGGGCTTAAATCCGATTTTATTGGCCGGATTATTAAAATGAAATCTCCGTTGCACGTGATGTGTTTGCGGCTGTTTTTCAAGAGTTCTCAAACTCAACGAAATTTTTCCGTTAAATTCATCAACATCAATCACTTGTGCTTGACATGTTTGTCCAACTTCGATCACATCATGAATATCTGCAACATACCCTGATTTAATCTCTGAGATATGAATCAAGCCACGATGTTTGCAAAACTTGACAAAGGCCCCGTATTTTTGCAAGCCTGTAATTTCAGCTTTAATAATATCCCCAATTTTTATAGGTTTATCACTCATGGTTTATTTTTTCTCTACATCAATGCTGATGATTTCAACATCATTTTCTGGTTTATCTTGAAAACCTGTTGGTTCTTTTGCAATACGGTCAAGTGTTTCAAAACTTTCAGCATTTGCTAATTGACCAAAAACAGTATGACGGCCATCCAAATGAGGTGTCCCACCAGCTGTATAGATTTCTGCAATTTCTTCTGGCCAGCCACCTTTGACAAGAGCAGATTTATCGTAAGGTAAGTTTTCATTTTGAACGATGAAAAATTGGCTGCCATTCGTATTCGGACCAGCATTGGCCATTGAAAGCGCACCACGGATGTTGAAGACATTTTCAGAAAACTCATCTTCAAATTTTTCACCATAGATTGATTCACCACCCATGCCTGTACCTGTTGGGTCGCCACCTTGAATCATGAAATCACGGATGATACGGTGGAAAATCACACCATTGTAATAGCCTTTTTCGGCCAATTCAACGAAATTTTTAACTGTTTTAGGTGCAACATCGTCAAATAATTTAACGGTTAAGTCTCCAAGATTAGTGTGAATTGTTGCGACTGTACCAGTATAGTTTTCTAAATCTGTTTGTGGGTAAGTAATTGTCATGTTATTTTTCCTCTTTTAATTTATTATATTTATAAGATATTCAGAGCTTTCAAAGCCTTTTCTATACCGTCATTTTCAACGGTGTCAGTAATGTAATCTGCCATTTCCAAAATTTTCGGGTGGGAAACTTTCATAGCAATGGAAAGCCCACCAAGATCGAATAGTTCAACGTCATTGAGTTCGTCACCAAAGTTCATGACATTGTCAACACTGAGTCCTAATTTATCAAGAACGCGACGAACACCTTCAGCTTTACTACCTGTCATCGGAACAATATCAGATGAATGCTGATGCCAGCGAACCATTCGGACCTGATCTGCCAAATTTTCAGGTAGGACAAGCTGTTCGTCATGCTCAGATAAAGTTAACATTTGATAAACAGCGTGAGTCTGATAAAAATCTGGGTCAACTGGTAATTTACCATAGACAGGGGTTATGGCGTTACTCATCAAATTCGTCCATTTAGAGGCAACAACCTGATCTGAACCGTAGAATACATGATCAACATCAGAACCCTCTAACCAAGTAACGAGGTTCGTCACAACAATTTCTGGTAAAGGTTTATCGTAAATGACCTGACCTTTACAATCAACAACATAGGCACCGTTGGCTGTCACAAAAATATCCGGATTAAGCGCACGAATTTCAGGTACGACACCAAATAAATTACGGCCTGTAGCAATTCCTGTTAAAATCCCTTTTTCACGAAGTGCAGCAAAGACTTGTGGCATAGACGCTGGCATATAACCAGTATCTTTCACACGTAGCGTATCATCAATATCAAAAAAAATAATTTTAATATCTTTCGCTCTGTTTAGTAATTTTTCCATATTTTTATTATATCATTTTCAAGCAATTTTGTGCTTAATGGCATATATTGCAGCTTGTGTTCGATCCTCTACTTGTAACTTTGATAAAATATTAGACACATGCGTTTTTACAGTTTTTAGTGAAATATAAAGTTCATCAGCAATTTCTTGATTAGACAAACCCTTAGCAATTTCTTTTAGAACCTCCGATTCACGTGCCGTCAAATCTTCATGTAACTCTGGTTGCGCATGTCGCTTTTCATAAATCTTAGCTCTCACACTGTCCGAAAGAACATCTTGCCCTTCAGCAATTTTGCGAACAGATGCCGCAATTTCATGCGCTTGAGAAGTTTTCAAGATATAACCTTTGACACCTGCTTCAAGCGCTGGGAATATCTTTTCATCATCCAAAAAACTTGTTAAAATTAAAATTTTCGCCTCTGGATTTTCAGATAAAATTGCTTTTGAGGCAGCGATTCCATCCATTTCTTCCATGACCAAGTCCATCAAAATCACATCTGGTCGATGTTGCTTAGCCTTCTGAACACCATCTAAACCATTGACTGCCTCTGCCACGACTGTTAAATCTTCCTGCATATTCAGATAGCTTGATAGTCCTAAACGCACCATTTGGTGATCATCGACAAGCATGACTGTTATTTTTTCCATCTTCATTCCTAACTTATTTTACCTTGGGGATTACGATTTTAACGATAGTACCAGCTCCGGGCGCAGAATTCAACTCAACTGTTCCACCCAAAGAAAGTGTCCGCTCTCTGATGTTTTTCAAACCCTGACTAGCCGTCTTACCAACTGTCGGATCAAACCCAACACCATCATCCTTAACCACAAGTACCAAAGTCCCAGCCGTTTGACTAAAGGAAATATGGATATTTTGTGCTTTGGCATGGCGTAGCGTATTCGACAGCAATTCTTGCGTCATTCGGAAAATGTTGTTTTCGATATTTTTATCGGCCTTAATTTCAGCAATATTAGCTGATATTTTCGCTGATATTTTCGCTTGGAGTTCATCTATTAGTGCATTTAAGCCTTCAATCAAGGTCTTATCTGCCAACTCTGACGGACGTAAATGCAATAGCAATGCCCGCATCTCATCTTGTGCTTCATGCAAAATTTTCAGTGTCAAAGTTGCTTGACTCGTAATTTGTTTTGAAGTCAGATTCGGATTATCGACCACAGACGATAAAATCATCGTCGCCGCAAATAATTCTTGACTGACTGAATCATGCAATTCTCGCGAAATCCGAATGCGTTCCGCCTCAACAATGGCTGCCTGCTCTATATTTTGGGTGACAGAGAGATTTTGCAACTCCAGAGACATCTCCTGCATACGCTTAGATAAGCCTTGTAAGATATCGAGTTCTGGTTTTTCGTTATTTAGGATTTTATCAATATCCTGCGTCAAACGTGACTTCTCCTCGCCATATTGCAACAAGAAGAAACTAGCATAGACTAGCGTTAAAACCGCCGAGACAGTTAGGGTGAGCCAAGACGTTTTGACATCAAATAAGTTGATATTCAACAAACTCAAGAGCGCAATAATTGCGCCCAAGGTAATAAGGAACCAAGTGATGAAACTCGCGACAATATTACGTTTTAAAATCATATTACCTGCCTATCCTTTGACAACTTCAACATTACCACGCCCAACATGAACAGTAATCCGAATACGTTTATCAGATGTGCCAAATTCATCGGTCATATATCTGACATGCTCTGTATTAACCTTGGTAATATCATCGAAAATCTTGACGACGCCTGAAAGTGCCGTAACATCAAGCATGACAGCAACATCATCAGGTACAATAATCTTTGTATTACCTGAGGCTTTTTTAATCGTCAAATCATTCCCTGTGGATTGAAAAGTCGTACAGCCTAAATCAATGACATCATTACCTGACAAGCGAGACACAGTATTTTCAGATTGGTTATCAAAAATAGCACGACGCTCAAAGCTTGTCTCTTCTGATTTGAAAGCCCTAGGGTCGTTCACTGAGGTGTAGGCCGTGCCTGACGATTTCCAAAAAAGAATCGCAGCAATAACTGGAAAGAGCAAAGCTAACCAAGTATAGCCATTTGCTACAAACATAATCAAAGCAACAACACCAAACCCAATGGCAATTTGTTGTAGGATTTTTTGTGCAGTCCATGAGTTTACGCGACTAGAGAGATAGCCTAAAAATAGACCAATCCCAAGAACAATCAGAAAGAATGGATTTCTAACTAGAGAAATCCCCAAGAGCACTAGCAACAAAATTTCTATGATGATAAAAAGCTTAAATTTATTCATACTCCTATTTTACCATTTTAAACGTCAAAAAATCAGCCATTGGACTGATTTGAGATTATATAAAACCCCAAAATGCTAGAACAAGCACAAATATGCCGACAGCAACATACATATGTTTTGGATTTTTAAATATTTTTACATCCATCGGTTCTATTCTGTTAGTGACACCCCGGTAAATCAGCGTTATCCCTAATACTATCTGCAACAGGAAAATAATAATATCTAACATGAAAACTCCTACTTCATTACTGTGTTAATTTATATGAAAATCATCTTAATTCAAATGTAAGCGTTTTACATCTTATATTATAATATTCTATTACTCTGATGTCAAAAATATAACAGAGGACTTTCTCTCAAGAGTACATCAAAAGCCTTCAGTCTATTTTGACTGAAGGCTAAATGTTACAGAATTTTAGTCGTCCATGACGCTAATTTCTGGTTTTTGTGACAGATACTCAGGCACTTTTGTAGCAAATGCTAAAAGTGTTTGGTTCTTATTATGATTTTCTAGTGCTTGCGCATCTGACCATTTTTTAATCATCATAAAGACATTTGGTTCAGTATGTGATTCAAATAAATCGTAAGCAAGACATCCGGCATCAGTTTGGCTGGCTTGGATTAAGTTTAAAATATCTTCTAGAAAGTTTTCTCTTTTTTCTGGCTTAATAGTAAATTTAGCATTGACTATTTTCATGATTATCCCCTTTATTTCTGTTGTCTTAATTATTTGATTAGTCAACAGTTGATCAGTCAATTATATCTCATCACTCTTGAATTGTAAAAAAATTTAACTCTTAAATTCAAAAGAATCCTGTTTGTGTCAATATTGATACAAACAGGATTCTTTATTCTCTAAACTTATCTAATTCCCAAAGCGATCCGCGCATAGCGACTCATTTTATCAACAGACCATGCAGGATACCAGACCAACTTCACTTCAGTTTCAGTGACTTCTGGCACTTCTTTCATAGCGTCGTGGATTTGATCTGTCAAAAGATCAGCAAGCGGACAACCCATTGTTGTCAAAGTCATTTGAATCTCAGTTCGGCCGCTATCTTCAAATTCAATCGCATAGACAAGGCCAAGGTTAATAATATCAACCCCTAACTCAGGGTCAATCACGCTCTCAAGTGCTGAGAGGATTCTATCTTTAATTTTTTCTACTTCTTCTGGGGTATAATTTGCCATTCTTGGTCACAAACCTTTCCTTACACTTAGTATGTCTATTTTATCAAATTTTAATGACTTTGACAAACATGTTTGACTAGGTGACTATCTACTCAGGATTTTTATCCCTGACAAGTGTCATGATGAGAACGAAAAAGCACCCAATCCTACCAGATGAGGTGCTTTAGTGTTTTTTGTATACTCTACCGCCCTTTATTATAGCGCGATGTCGAGTATTCTGTCAAATTTCCATTTCACCAGTTTGACTAAAAAAAATCATACTTTATCTTTAGAGAAGAAATAATTCAAACACTTATCAAAATGTGACGCATTCCGACAGAGAAACAGACGGCGATACTTATTCCTCAGCGTTTTAACCACAAGCGTTTGAATGACTGTTTGATCAAGATCAGGTGCTACTGAATATAGCTTAGCGATGAAATTTTTACGATATCTATAACGATTAATATTTGAAATGACAGTCATGAGATCATCTAGTCGCTGGTCACCTGCCAATGCCTCAATCTCTTGCTCAATGGCTTGCGCATCATATCGTCTTTCTTTATGAAGCATATCTTTGAGCCGATTAAACAAGCGTTTAAGCCCATGATCTAGATGTGTACCATCAATACTAATATAGGTATCACGATCTTCATAGATTGTGTAGCCATATAAAGTCATTGTTTCGATAAAGGACAGTTTAAAAACTTCACTTTCATCCATTGTTCCGAGTAATTTAAAGACTTGCGGTGATCGTGTTTGCGCAATCAAATCTGAATGTCCCGCCATCCCATCATGGTAACTCACCAACCCTTTAATCACTTCACGAGCCAACTGATCGCCTGCTTCGATCAACTGTTCATTGATCCGACCATATAGCGCATGTGCGTCAGGCAAGGTATCTGCTGACGAGGCATTTATCGGAGCACATTCCAAATCTTCTTTTTCGTGATTAACTAGCACACTCTTATTCCTTTACGCATAATGATAGCAATAGTCTATCATAAATAGGGTATCTTTTCAATGCCATCAAAAAAATGGTACCAGAATCCTGATACCATTTTCACTGATTTTATTGTGTCACCATAACGCGTAGGGTTTCATCAATTTTTTCGGCTGTTTTACGGCCTTCACGAATGCCCCAGATAACGAGGGATGGGCCACGTTTGGCGTCACCTGATACATAGACTTTTTCGTTATTTGTCGTATTGTCATCAAAGATTTGCGTGATGCCGAAGCCTTGGAAGATAGATTGCTCCGCGCCAGTGAAGCCCATAGCAAGGAGGACTAAATCAGCTTTCAAGGTTTCTTCTGTGCCTTCGACTGGCTTGAAGCCTGGACCGACTTGAACGGTATTAATCGCGATTAATTGGCCACGTTCTGCACCGATAAATTCAGTTGTTGATGTTGCATAGCGGGTCAAGTTGATATTACCAGCAGCAATAGCTTCTTCCTGGCCATAACCTTTACGGTCAACCATTGGATATTCAGGCCATGGATTGGCATCCGTCCGTTGACCTGGGAGCTGAGGTGTGATCTCAAGTTGGGTCACACTTGCGGCACCAAGACGTATCGCTGTGCCGATACAGTCATTTCCTGTATCACCACCACCGATAACGACAACGTTTTTACCTTCAAGAGATTTACGCATTTTTTTGTCGCCATTGGCAAGGACGATTTTTGTGATGTCTGTTAAGAAATCAACCGCAAATTTCACGCCATTGAGTTCACGACCTGGTACTGGTAAATCGCGTGGAACGCTTGCACCTGTTGCCAAGATCACGCGGTCGAAGTCTGCTTCTAAAGCTTCAAAAGAAATGTCTCGACCAATTTCTGTATTGGCAACAAATTCAATCCCAATTTCTGCCATGATGTCGATTCGGCGTTGGACGATGTCTTTGTCAAGCTTCATGTTAGGAATACCATACATAAGCAAGCCACCAAAGCGATCTGAGCGTTCGAATACTGTCACATTATGTCCCAGTTGGTTCAACCGCCAAGCTGCAGAAAGTCCTGCAGGGCCAGAGCCAACAACGGCAATTCTGAAGTCGGTCCGTTCTTTTGGACGACCACTGTCTGCTACCCAACCTTGTTCAAAGGCATTATCGATGATGAAGCGTTCATTATCATGAATGGCAACACCGTCACCATTGAGAGCTTCTGTACAGCCTTTTTCACATGGGGCAGGACAGACACGACCTGTCATTTCTGGCAGTGGATTTGTCCGTGACAAACGGTCAAACGCTTTTTTAAATTCACCACGGTAGACAAGGTCATTCCACTCAGGAATCAAGTTGTCGTTTGGACAGCCTGAAACTGCGCGACCGCCACCATAAAATTCACCAGCGTGACAGAAAGGTATCCCACATCCCATACAGCGGGCTGCTTGTTCTTGTCGTTCATCCACTTCAAGTGGGACTTGTAATTCTTCAAAGTCCAAGACACGCTCAGCAACAGAACGGTAAGGATTATCCTTACGTTTATATTTCATAAAGCCAAATGGATCTGCCATATTATTTGCCCCCTACTTTAATTAATTCAGCTTTTTCAACTGCAGGTGTCCGCATTGCTTTCTCAAATGTTTCCATTTCAAGTTCGCTTCCGGTTAAGCCTGTTTGTGCCAAATGGTATTCGATTTCCTTAATTTCATGGAATTCTCTCGGATAAACTTTCACAAATTTATCAACAGCATTTTCCCAATCAGCAAGCAAGGCTTTTGCTTTTCCAGAATCCGTATAGGCTGCATGATTCTCAACCATTTCTTTTAGGACTTCGTCGCCACGTGTTTGACCGACTTTATATAAGTCAACCATCTCCATGTTAACTTTATTCGCAAAGTCACCTTTAGCATCGTAAACATAGGCAACACCACCACTCATACCAGCAGCAAAGTTTTGACCTGTACTACCAAGAATTACGGCTAAACCACCAGTCATGTATTCACAACCATGCTCACCAACACCTTCAACAACAACTTTAGCACCTGAATTTCGCACACAGAAACGCTCACCGGCACGACCACGGAAGTAGGCTTCCCCACGAACTGCACCAAACAAGGACACATTTCCGACAATTGGAGAAGCTTCAACATTAAAGCCTGCATCAACCGGTGGTTTGACAATAACACGACCACCTGATAGTGATTTGGCGATGTAGTCATTGGCTTCACCAATCAAAGTAATTTCCATCCCTTGCGTTGCAAAAGACGCAAAAGATTGACCGGCAATACCCGTATATTCATATTTAAGTAAGCCAGGTTCAAGTTCATAGTTACCGTAACGCTCTGCAATCCATCCGGCCATACGAGCTCCAGCTGTCCGTGTCACATTGTTAATCGTTTCTTTAACAGTCACACCAGTGCCACTATCAATGGCAGCTTTAGCAAAACCATCAAGTTCTCGCCACTGACGTTCTTCGATAAATGGATCAACTACTTTACGCTCAATCGGCATCGTTGAACCGATGATACGACTGAAATCAAGCGACTTAGCTTTGCCTTTTGCGATAAACTTAGGTTTCAAGACTTCGGCATGACCAATCATTTCATCCACAGAGCGGAAACCAAGGTCAGCCATGATTTCACGAAGTTCTTGCGCTAGGAATTTCATCCCGTTGACAACGTGTTCTGGCTTACCTGCAAAATGCGCACGTAGCTCAGGATTTTGTGTTGCAACACCCACTGGACAAGTATTCAATGAGCAAACACGCATCATAACACAGCCGACAGCAACCAAGGCAAGTGAGGCAAATGAATATTCCTCTGCGCCTAAAAGAGCAGCAACCGCGATATCACGACCAGTCATCAATTTCCCATCCGTTTCGAGGGTCATCCGTTGACGGAGATGATTCATAGTCAAAGTTTGATGCGCCTCAGCAAGTCCCATCTCCCATGGCAAACCAGCATCACGCGCTGAGTTTCTTGGTGAAGCACCCGTTCCGCCATCATAACCAGAGATCACGACTTTATCCGCACCAGCCTTGACACAACCTGTCGCAATTGTCCCAACACCTGTTGAAGAAACGAGTTTCACATTGATTTTCGCATAAGGATTAATGGCCTTGAGGTCATAAATCAATTGTGCCAAATCTTCGATTGAGTAGATATCATGGTGAGGTGGAGGAGAAATCAAAGTTACACCTGGTGTTGAGCCACGGATTTCCGCAACCCAAGGGAAGGCTTTACCACCTGGTAATTGACCTCCCTCACCTGGTTTAGCACCTTGGGCTAATTTGATTTGTAATTCTTCGGCACTCATTAAGTATTCAGCATTAACACCAAAACGGCCTGAGGCAACCTGTTTAATTTTAGAGTTGAGGTTAGTACCATCTGCTTGTTTATGGAAACGCGCACGATTTTCACCACCCTCACCTGAGTTGGATTTAGCGCCGATCGAATTCATGGCAGCAGCAATTGTTTCATGGGCTTCTTTTGAAAGCGACCCAAAACTCATAGCACCTACTTTGAAACGTTTGACGATATTTTCAACCGGTTCAACTTCTGACAACGCAACTGGTGTACGCTCACCTTTTAATTCCCAAATATGGCGAAGGTTTGACGGTGTTTCATCAGCTTCCAAATCAAGCTCAGCTGAATAAGCCTTATACAAGTCATAATCACCTTGACGCACTGCTTTTTGGAAGTTGTAAATCGTCAATGGATTAAAGATATGGTGTTCGCCGTCAGCTTTAAACTGGAACGAACCGCCAGACGGCAAAGTTTCGTGACTACGGTGACCGTAAGCAAACTCATAACGCTCAAGGTACTCTGCCTCGATTTGTTTTAGCGTCAAACCACTAATCCGTGTCACTGTGCCACGGAAATACTTATCTACAACAGCATCCGAAAGACCAACAGCTTCAAACAGCTGTGCACCTTTATAACCTGAAACAGTCGAAATTCCCATCCGGCTCATGACTTTGATAATCCCTTTTTCAGCCGCTTGACGAAATGACTCAGCCTTGTCAGACATATTATAGTCTTTCAGGGTTTCATAAGCCCCATACGGGTGAATCGCACTCGCACCATAACCCACGATTGTCGCAAAATGGTGGACTTCATTCACTTCCGCTGTATCCACTACGATTGAGAACTGGCTGCCTTTTCCTTTTTCGACCATGTAGTTGTATAAACCAGACGTCGCAAGCAAGATTGGCATTGGCATCAAGCCTTCTTTTTGATCACGATCACTTAGGATAATGATGCTAGCACCTTTATCAACTGCTGCTTCGACCACTTTAAACATATCGACTAAGGCATGTTTCAAACGGTTTGGTGTATCTTTCGTCACGTCATATAAAGTTGAAATCGTTTGGGCTTGGTGTTTTTGATCTGATAGTGCTGCTATTTTTTCGAAGTCTTCAGTTGTTAAAACTGGACTATCAAGTTTGAGTTTCACACAGTTTTCGTCATGATCTACACGCAAATCACCGTCGCGACCCAGATAGACTTCTGTTCCGACAACAATTTTTTCACGAATGGCATCAATCGGTGGATTGGTAACTTGGGCAAACTGTTGTTTGAAGTAAGTAAAGAGAGATTGATTTTTTTGTGATAGGACAGCAAGCGGGCTGTCATACCCCATAGCAATGACTGGCTCTTGACCGTTTTCTGCCATAGGGACAATCACGGTTCTGATCACTTCTTCTGTATAGCCAAAGAGTTTGTGCATAGTTTGACGGTCTTCTTCAGAAATAGCATCAAAGGCTGCTTTTTCTGTCAAGTCATCAATATGAAGTAAATTATCCTCTAACCATTTTTCATAAGGGAATTGCGCGGCGTAATGTTTTTTAACTTCTTCATTACGGAGGATTTTACCATTAACGGTATCAACAAGCATCATGTTACCAGGGCCAAGCACGCCTTTTTCGACAACGCGGCTAGGTTCGAAGTCTACCACACCAGACTCTGATGAACAGACGATAAAGTTATCTTTGGTGATGCTATAACGACTTGGACGCAAACCATTACGGTCAAGACGGGCACCCACGGTATCACCATCTGTAAAGACTAGCGCTGCTGGACCGTCCCACGGTGCCATAAAGGAAGAGGTGTACTCATAAAACGATGTTAATTCTGGCGATAAGCCAGCTTCTTTACCCCAAGCCTCTGGTATCATCATCAAAAGCGCATGAGGCATCTCACGACCATTGCGGTAGAGGTACTCCATACAGTTTTCGAGCTTGGCCGAATCGGAGTTTTCCTCATTATATATCTCGATTTTGTGCGAGGTCATCCAGTTTTCAGCGCCACGCAAGGTGTTGATTTCACCGTTGTGGGCGAGGAAACGAAAAGGTTGCGCACGGTCCCATGACGGGAAGGTATTAGTTGAGAAACGTGAGTGTGTCAAGGCTATCGTTGATTTGAAGGCAGGGTCTGACAAGTCAGGGTAGAACGTCCGGACTTGGAAAGCATGGAGCATGCCTTTATAAACGATTGTTTTACTTGAAAGTGAGCAGATGAACATCTCAGACGTCGCAAATGTTTTCTCAAGTTTACGACGGAGGCGATAGAGTCTATCTTCAAAATCGCGACCGCTTTTGCTATCGGTTGGTTTTGAAATGATGAATTGAACAAAAGAAGGCATGATAGCTTGCGCACCTGGACCGCAGTTATCAAAATTAAAAGGCACATCACGTGTCATTAAGATTTGGTAGCCATCAGCTTGCATTTCATTACGGATTGATTTGCAAAGGGCTGCTTTTTTATCCGATGCTTTAGGTAAGAAAAACTGACCCACGGCGTAGTCACCTGAGTTTGGTAAAGTGATACTATTTTCTGTTGCAATTTTTGTAAAAAATTCATGTGGCATGGCAAAAAGTGCACCGGCACCATCACCAGTATCAGGTTCTGCTCCTGTACCGCCACGGTGATTCATGCGTTCTAAGATTGTCATCGCATAATCAACTAGCTCGTGAGTCGGTTTACCATCTATTTGGGCAATAAAGCCCATACCGCAGGCATCAGACTCAAAAGACTGATCCCACAAAGTTTGCCGTCTAGCTTGTAATTTATCCATTCATTCATCCTCTCACAGATAATGTCAAACATCTTTTACTTTTGTAAAATTATCTGACAAAAGATATAGGAACATTCTACCAAAAAAAATTGAAAATGACAAGTGAATTTTCAGAAAATTCATTATTTTTGATAGCACTTATAAAGGGATAAAAAGAAAACGCATCATTTTGAAACGTTCTCTTTCAGTTGATTTATTTTTCTGGAATACTGTCACACGTCAGACGATTTCTAGCTTAAAGTAAGAGAATCAATTCGTTAGCCATTAACTTCTTGCTTAGTTTTAAGAAAGGCTTTGGCGTTCTGATTCACAGCTTTTAAATCAATGCCTTGTTGTTTTGCTGCAAAAACGCAACCACAGTAACATTGGCGATAAATGTCATATTCTCGGCACATTTGGACAGATCGTTTATAGCCTTTATTCTTCTTAAAATCACTCGGCAAGTATTTGACGGTGTAAATTTTCTGAGCATCTAGTCCAATTTCGTTGATCAGTTGGCTGTCTTTTTGTGGTGACAAGGTGAGGGCGCTACCGAAATAATCATAACCTAAGGCGACTGCTTTTTCTGCCACTAAATCCAATCGGAGTTGAAAACATGCGCTACACCTTAAACCTTTTTCAGGCTCATCTTGTAGTTCACGCGCCAGGACCATTTGGATAAAATCATTTGGTCGGTAATCTTCTTCGAGGAAGGCGACATTTTGATTGGTGCGCTGATTGAAATCGTGGACGAAGGCTTTTTGGACGAGGGCGCGGCGTCTGTACTCGGCCTCTGGGTGGATATTTGAGTTGGCGAAGTAGATTGTCACGTCGGCATAGTCGCACAGAAATTCCAGTGTATAGGTACTACAAGGCGCACAGCAGGAATGGATGATGAGTTTTGGACGTATTTTTTCTGTCTGCCAGGTTTGAATCATCTGGCGCAAAATCTTGTCGTAGTTGACTTTTTGATTTTTTGTTTTGTCTAGTAACTGCTCTGAATCAATCATTTTTTCTGCTCTCTCGTTATTTGGTGATTTCTAGAGACTATTTTACCATAGTTTTGGTGTGGATTTTAGATTATTTAATGAATTAACTTTCTAATTTCAATGCTCTTAAAATATTTTAATTTTATAAGACACTCTTTTTTATTTTTTGATATAATAGTTCTGAGGAGTAGAAAAAATTATATTTTCTTACCTTGAAAAAATAGATACTTGAACTAACCTGCAAATTATAAGGAAAATTGATATGACGCATACAAAGATAAAACAACAAATAGCCCAACAACCCATTTACAAAAAATGGTGGTTTTGGCTACTCTGTTTGATTTTTTTACCATTTCTATGTTTATTTGGTATCTACAAATTTGTTATGGCCTATCAAAAAACGCATCATAAACGTTGGTTACTTGCAATTGTACCACTCGCATTTTTAACACTAGTTGGATTTTCAGGTTATGCTGATGCCATCACTCAACCTAATCACGCCAACAAAACTCAAACAAGTATTAAGCATAGCAACCGTAATAAGAAAAATCCAAGACAATCTAAATCTGTTACTAAACCTTCAAAACCTGACTCTAGTCGCCTACCTCAACTAGCGTTAGCTGATATTCTACCTCAGCTCATGACCTATACAAATGAGCAATCAGCTGGTCCAACAAAAAACTATTATTGGGAAAATGGTTCTGCCAAACTAACACAGTTTGAATCTTTAAGAGCTGGTGATTACCATTTTGAAGCTGATACTCAAGGGCGTTCTGCCACTGCTCGCGCAGTATTAACTTATGCACAATACCATTCCTCTAAAGGATCTCGTCAGGGCAAACCTTTAGACCCACCTTTTTGGCCAAAAGATAATCCTAAAATTGCCATTCCTTTTTCCTTAACCGGTAAAACCTATCATGGTTATCAATACAATAGAAGCCATTCTATAGCAGATAGCTTACTTGGAAAAGGTTCCTACACATCACAATATAACTTTACAACTGGAACGAGAAGTCAAAATGTCGGTGCCAATCAAGATGGTGGTATGCGTTATGCTGAAGAACTTGCTGAAAATTACTGGCAGAAGTATCCCAATACCAGTCAAACCATCAGTTATCAAACAACGCCACTCTACAATGGTGATGAGACAATCCCTCGTGGTTCAATCGTAGATATGAAGTCTTCTGATGGTAAACTTGATATCGAAGTTATTATCATCAACAGTGCTGAAGGATTAAAAATAGACTATCAAACTATCCCTTCAACTACCGTATCAAAAAACGCAGAAATACCTCCTGCTACAAGTGAACCACTCCCCCCTTCAACACCTGAAACCGTTGCACCAGAGGCTGCAGAACCTATTGCTGATACAGCCTTAACAACTTCTGGTCAATGGTCTATCGCAGCACCCGGTATGGTATTTATTTCAAATAGTAATAAATATTACTCAAAAGTAACAAACCCACAAAATTACCAGCACATGAGTCAAGAAGAAGCCGAGGCATCTGGCGCACAGCGAGCAACAAAAGGCAATCAGTACGCACGACCTTGAGTCAGTTATGCTAATCTTATCTGTCAAATAGATGCATCTATTTTTGAAACTATTCTCAGCATAATCATACATAAAAATCTGCTAGAATTCCTCTAGCAGATTTTTTTATTGATGTTAAACTGTCCACTTTTGATAAACAGAACTATCTGAGTAACATAAAATCAAAATTCCAAGACATCAAAAAAACCCTTATCAAATAAGGGTTTTCCACCATCAAATTAACGACGGATTTCTTTAATACGAGCTGCTTTACCTTGAAGTGCACGCAAGTAGTAAAGTTTCGCACGACGGACTTTACCGTAACGTACCACTTCGATTTGTTCAACACGTGGTGTGTGGATTGGGAAGATACGTTCTACACCAACACCGTTTGAAATTTTACGAACTGTATAAGTTTCTGAGATGCCTTGACCTTTACGGGCAATAACAACACCTTCAAAAATTTGGACACGTTCCCGAGTTCCTTCGACAACTTTAGCGTGAACACGCACAGAGTCACCAGGACGGAAAGCAGGGATGTCACTGCGAAGTTGACCTTCATTGATAGCTTCGATTAATGGATTCATTATTATTCTCCTATTCTACTCATCTTAAGACTTACCTAAGTATTCGTGCCCTTGGCACACGCCTCAGCGGATGAGCGGTTTGTATGCGTCCATTACGCACCTATCCATTATACCAGAATACCTTGATTATTCAAGCATTTTGCTGAAATTAGTTTATCAACCTATCACAAATCAAAAATCTTACCCGGATTCAAAATATTCTCTGGGTCAAAAGCACGCTTAATCGCCTTCATAGCCACCAACTCACTAGTTCCGATATATTTCTGAAAATAAGGCTTTTTCAACAACCCAATACCATGTTCTGCTGAAGGCTTGCCACCGACTTTTGCTACATAGGCATATAGCTCATCCAGATAGGCTTCGAGTTTTTCCGTCCATTCCTCATCCGTCAAATCGTTTTTGATAATGTTGGCATGGATATTACCATCGCCTGCATGACCGAAAAAGATAGCGGATAGATTCGCTGCTATTGCCATTTGCTTCAGCGCTACAATCGTCGGTGCTATTTTATTGACGGGAACAACCACATCCAGTGGTTCTTGGATACTCTCAAGTTCTACTGAGGAGACAATTGCCCCCCGGAGTTGCCAGACAGCATTACGTGTCTGCTCATCCTTCAAAATCAGAGCCTCGTCACTTAGACTTGCTAAATAGTCCAGCTCATTTTCAAGTTGCTGTTCAGCATTACCATCTAAAGTAATGAGTAGGAACGCTTGACCCGATAAATTAGGGAAATCTAGCTTTAAAGCGCGTACAGAATAAGACATGCTGTCTCGCTCGAAAAATTCTAAGGTTGCTGGCACAAGACCTGATGCTAGAATTTCGAAAACTTTAGGAGATAACTGCGTTAAACTTTCAAAGCCCAACAAAATATCTCGACTGAATTTCGGTTTGGGCTGAATTTTCAAATCAAGTTCAGTAATGACACCTAGCGTGCCTTCGCTGCCAATAAAAATATCTTTAAGGTCATAGCCTGAGCTATCTTTTCGGTTGATAGAACCGACTTGAAGTTCACGACTATCAGCCAATATCACGCGCATTGCTCGAATATTATCTCGAGTTACACCATATTTAACAGCTCGCATCCCACCTGCATTGGTCGCTGCATTCCCACCAATACTCGCTTCTTTACTCCCCGGGTCAGGTGCATAAAAGTAAGGAGTCTCTGCCAGAAATTCCGAAATTTCTGCAATGGTCACGCCCGCCTCAACAGTTAAGGTCATTGTTTCAGTATCTAATTTAAGGATACGATTCATTTTTTCAAGACTCATTAAAACCTGGTTATTGTCAGGGAAGGTCGCACCTGAAAGTCCCGTATGTCCGCCAATTGTAATCAATTTCTGATGATTTTTTCTGACTGCTTGCATCAACTCAACTACATCATCTTGAGATGTTGGAAAATAAATCGCAGTCGCTTGACCAATTTCTCCAGTCACACGGTTAGTCAAATAATTTTCTGAAATCTCCATCAAATATCCTCTTTCTCAAGTAGCCCAACAACTTCTGTCAAACTTTTTACCGTGTAATCTGGTTGTGCTACTTCACTTTGAGAGGCCTCTTTGCGATTGATCCAGACCGATTTCATGCCAACTGCGTTAGCGCCTAAAATATCGGTAAATAACTGGTCACCTACCATGAGACTTGTTGACTTATCCGCTTGTGCACGATATAAAGCAAAATTAAAAAGTTCTGGTGCTGGTTTTCCCTGACCGAAATCCCCAGAAATAATAATTTTCTTGAAATATTTTCCTAGTTTCGGCGCTTTATCTAATTTCAGTTTCTGCAAAGAAGGCGCACCATTAGTCAAAAGGACTAATTGATAACGCTCATACAAAGCATCCAATGCAGTGTAAGTATCCTCAAAAGGCACCGAATTCTCAGTTCTAATGACGACAAACATCAAAGAAATTAACTTGGCCAATCGGTTATCCGAAATACCCACATCTGCCAATGCCATGGTCCAAACTTGCTGACGATAAGCCCTGACGACTTCAGATAACTCAGGGAACCGTAAGGTCTCATCTGTAAACTCTCCCCATAAAGCTTCAAAAGGGCTGATACCAATCTGTACCGTAAAATCATAAATCGCATAAGTATCAAAAAGCGTTACTGCGCGATTTTTAAGGGCTGCCTCAAACTCTTGTGCCTGAACCCTTGGGTATTTACTTACCAAAAAAGCAGTCGTCCTATCAATCGCTAATTGAACTGCCTGCTCATCTGACAATAAAGTGTCATCTAAATCGAAAAAAATTGTTTTAACCGTCATCTTATCTCCATTGAACTTACTATACTACCGACTTAATTCAAAGCTCTACAACATCACGTACACTACCGTCCACATCGACAAAATAGCGCTTCATATTCCCTAAATCATAATAAACATCGACCAAATCATTTTTTAAAAATGGGACAGGATTTAGGCGCAGGGGCTGACTTTTAAAAATGTAATCTGTACCATTGATTTTAGCTGTACACGTTAGTCTTGTCAACCTATTGTTATTAACGGTGAGCGCTGTTCCCTGAAAATCAATCACCTCAGCACTAATTTTAATGCCTTGTTCTTTTAACCGTTGATTTTTAACTTTTTGGTACTTAGGGTAACCAATAAGAAGTAGTCCTATCATGAAAATAAAGAGACCAGTACCACCAAAAGCCGCTAAAAAAATGAAACGAAAGTCACGGATTGCCGATGCATTTTCAGTATAAACACCATTAATGTCAACACCATCCATTGGGACAAGTTGTATAACCGTCGCTACAATCATAAAAATAAAGCCAACTAGCATAGGTATCAAGCCAATCCACCAAGTCTGATAAATAAAACTTTTTTTCTTCATTGTTTCCCTTCTCTCTTGTTTCAAATAAAAATAACCCCATTGTTACCAACGAGATTATTATATCATAAACTTGTATTTTTATCAGAAACCACCTAAATCAATTGCCTTGTACTCAGGCTCAATACCCTCTGCCTTCAAGTAGACTGCCAATGACACTAAGTCCTCTGCTTCATACCGTTCACGGTAAGCTGCAATTGCACCCTTATCATGAATTTTTTCATCTAAAACAAGCGCTTCAACTGGAATTGGTCTGTCGCCAGAGATTTTGGCATCTATCAGGACAGTCTCACCTTTGGCAATATCTGCTAACGCTGCATCAAAGACAGATTTCGCATCCCCTATATTTGTTAAAGTGTAACCTTTTGCCCCCATGCCTTCCGCAATTTTCGCAAACTCTACCCCCATGAATTCAACACCGATGTAGCCAGAGTTTGTTTCTTCTTGTTCATCTTTAATAAAACCAAACTGGTTGTTGCTGAAAACAACGTTGATAATCGGTAGCTTGTACTGTACTTCTGTGGCTAGGTCTTGCATGACCATGTTAAAGCCACCATCACCCGCTAAGTTCCAGACTTGACGTGTTGGAAAATCAAGTTTGGCAGTCAAAGCACCCGGAATGCCAATACCCATGGTCGCAAAGAGGTTAGATGTCCGCCACATTTGTTTAGGATTAAGGTGCAAATGGCGAACTGAAGTTTGCGTCACATCACCCACATCGATTGAGAAAATGGCATCATCTTCGGCGTGGGTATTGATTTGATGATAGACTTGATAAAGTTGCAAGTCACCTTCTGTTTTAGTCTCAAGTTTGTGAACGTAAGCATTCCAGTTTTTAATGTTGGCGAGATTGGCACGCCACCAGCCTGTTTCTGGTTTTTCTTTGGTCAACTTCGTCAACTCACGAATGGCTTCACCTGCATCACCTAAAATCGTGACATCATTGTAATTACGTTTACCGAGATTGGCTGGATTGATGTCAATCTGGATGAAGTTTTTGACATTTTCAAAAAGATTAGTGACTTCTGCAAAGGGATAATTATTTCCAACAAAAACGACCGTATCAGCATTTGGAAAAGCTTCATTGGCTGGCTTAGTTGCCACGCGATTGGCAGAACCTAATAAGGCTTCAAAATCAGCATCAAACTCATCAAAATTGATGCCCGTCACTGCTACTGGTGCTTTGATTTTACGGGATAAATCAACGACATCTTGTCCTGCACCTCGTGTACCAATACCAGCGTAGATAATCGTTTTTTCAGACGCATCTAGTATCTTAGCTGCCGCCTCTATATCTCCGAAATGGAGGGTAGGATTCGGAAATGTTCTGTGCGCATTCGCTGCAGAATAAAACGGTTTGGCTGGAATATCAAAGGTCCCTAGATTGACTGGTAATTGCACAACAGCGACACCATTTTTGGCGTAGGCTTGACGAATGGCCTCATCAATGACATGAGGAATTTGTTCTGCGGTTGTAATTGTCCGATTATAAATGGCAACGTCTGCATAAATTGGATTTTCGTTCATTTCTTGGAAGGTATCCATATTCATCCCATTAGTCACAAATTGTCCGACAATTGCTAAGACAGGTACATGATCCTCACGCGCATCATACAAACCATTCAGCAAGTGCGTACCACCAGGTCCAGCTGAACCAAAAGCAACACCAATATGACCCGTATATTTAGCATGCATAGCTGCTGCTAGTGCGCCAACTTCTTCATGACGCACTTGAATATAGTTAATCTTATCCTTTTCATGCAATAAAGCATCCATCAAAGAATTGATAGAGCCACCAGGAATCCCATAGATGTGTTTCACACCCCATTCTTCCAAAACTTTTACAGCTGCAACACCTGCGTTAATTTTATCCATTATCCTAGCTCCTTCTTACTGAGTTACTAATCAAAACTAACAACTCATTATCTAAGTCAACACGACATCCAAAAATGCGAAAGCTCTTAACTTTTCTACACTTTTATTGTACACCTTCTTATTTATGAGATAAAGAAAAAAGGTCCGGAAATCCGAACCTTTTCTAATATCATATCGTCAAACTTAATTTTCAATAAAATAGATAACAAGCGCCAAAATTGACCCTATCAAGGAAATACTCCAGAAAAAGAAATCAACACGCCACTCTGACCAAGGTTTACCGTGTCCCGAAATCCCACCAAGTTCAAAATGATGATGAACAGGCGTCATTCGGAAGATGCGTTTACCATGTGTCATTTTAAAGTAAGTCACCTGCATCATCACACTAACAGTCTCAAATACATAGACAATCCCTATCAAGAGCAAAGTCCACTCAACATTTAAAATAATCGAGATAATACCGAGTAAACCACCAAGTGCTAAACTCCCGACATCCCCCATAAAAATCTTAGCTGGTTTATTGTTGAAGATGAAAAAGCCAAGTAAGCTACCAATAACAGCAACGATTAAAATTAAAACATCAAAACGACTTTGGTGTACTGCAATCACTGCATAGGCAAGAAGAGAAATCACGACTGAAATAGATGCCAAACCGTCAATACCATCCGTTAGATTGATAGCGTTTGAAAAACCAACTAACCAAAAGACAAGAAAGACAACAAAGAAAACACCAAGATTTATGTGAAAACCAAAAATATTTAAAAAATTAGCCGCAGTTTCGTGTGTATAAACAAGGTAGGCAATAATACCCGTTGCAATTTGAGCTATCAGTTTTTGCCAGCTTGTCAATCCCTGATTAATTTGTTTAAAAATTTTCAAGAAGTCATCTAGGAAACCGACAACAGCATAGATAGCAAAGACAAACCAAATGACCATAAAGGCAGCAGTCAGTTTACCAAAAATAAGCGCAAATACGAGCGAAACGATCAAACTTACCACAACAAAAACAAAGCCACCCATAGTAGGTGTCCCCGCTTTTGCAGCATGTTGTTTAACATCTTCGTGCATTTGTTGTCCACCAATTTTTGCTTTATGGTAAAAGCGGATAAAGGCGGGAATTGTAAGAACTGTCACGATAAACGCCACAAGTCCAGCAATAATAGAATTTAAAATCATATTCATTTCCGTAATTTTCTAGAGAATTAAATGATGCATCATTTATAGATGATGCTTGTCTTGAATTTGACAAAACAAAAACGTTAGCTTGAAAGGAAGGTAACTCATTCTCTCTAGCGCATCCATTTTTGTCACGAGTTAATTAAGTGTCACTGTTAATTTTTGACCTTTTTTCAAGCTCGAATTCATCTTAATACTTTGTTCTGTTACTTTTCCAGTCTCAGAGCCATTATAAGTGACTGTAATACCAGTCCATTTAGCTAAGGTTTCAACATCTTCCTTAGACCAATCATAGATATCTGGCATATCCACGTCACCATCTGTCAATAATAAGACACGGGCATTGGCACCAAGTTTGGTTCCTGCTTCAACTGATTGTTTGGTAATGACAGAACCACTGCCCACAACGACTGGTTGTAAGATTTGTTGGCGCAACTGATCCAGTGTGCTTCCAGGATTTTCACCTTTATAATCTTTCAAAGTGACTTTGGCTTCTTTAACATTTTCATTGTTTGTTGTTGCCATTGATGTTTCATCAATCGTTGATTTTAGCTCATAAGCGCGCTCCAATAATGGATTAGCAACATCTGAGATATAAGATAGGGTCCAATGTTCTGGTAATGTCACCGTCATATAGAAAATGAAATCTGGATTTTCTGACGGTACCATAGCAACTGCGGAATAGAGGTAAGACGTTGTTCCATCATAGTAACCACCTGTCGTTTTCGCAACTTGGGCTGTACCTGTCTTGATTGAGACGTCTTTACCGTCTACACGGAAATAAGGTTGGTTATTTTTCCAGTCATAGGCTGTACCAAAAGTAGGGTCTGTACCAACATTTACCATATATTTAAGTACATCATCTGCCGTTGATTTCTCAATTGGTTTCCCTACAATTTCTGGCTGACTCACGCGTTCAGTGCCTGCATCAATATCCGCAATTTTAGAAATAAAGTGTGGCTCTAACATCTTACCACCATTTGCGAAGGCGGTATATCCCCGTAACATCTGAACTTCTGTCACACCAATCCCTTGACCAAAGGATGAATTGACTTGTGAGACGACATTTTCATCAGGTAGATTACCGAAACTTTCACCACCTACACCCATACGGGTTGGCACACCAAATCTAAAACGTTTCAAGTAGTCATCCCAAGATTTATCACCCATAGCAATCTGAAGTTTAGACATCCCTACGTTTGAGGAATGCGCAAATCCTTGAGCAAAGTTCATGCCACGACCATCAGGAAAATCTTTAACATCCCAGTCACTAACTATAGTATCTGCGACTTCTAAAGGTGATGAAACATAGGATGCATTAGGATTAAAAGTTTTAGTTTCAATCCCAGCCGCCACAGTAAATAGTTTAAAGGTCGACCCTGGTTCATAGGCCGCTTGATAAAGCAGGTTATTCTGTCCAAAAAGATTTTCTTTATCAGATTTTTTATCATCTTTAGGACCAATAACAGTTTGAGTAGCTGGATTGAAGGTTGGACGTTGCGTTGTCGCTAAAATTTCACCCGTATTAGCCTTGACCAGGGTAGCCACAACATTTTGCGCACCAGCATCTTTGATACCGGTTGTATCAACCAAGGTTTCTAAATAACCTTGTAAATTACCCTCAATTGTCGTATAAACATCTTGACCATCTTTAGCTGGTGTCACTGACTTAGCGACACCTTGAAGTGCTTGACCATTTTTGTCTTTTTCTAGGGTTTCAACGCCATTTTTACCTGATAAAATGCCATTTAATGAGGCTTCTAAACCAAATTGACCGACAAGTCCTTTAGTATCATCATCCCCATCTTTAAGACCCGCAAGCCCGATAAAGTTTGATGCAAAATTACCATTCGGGTAAGAACGTGCTAAATGAGAAGTAAAGCCAATACCAGCAAGCCCTTTTTCCTTGGCTGCATTTTCAATTTCTTCTTTTTTCGTGAATGAGATGTGCTTACCTGCAGTCCCAAACTCAACTTGACTCGCGCCTTTACGCTGAAGTTGTTCTAAGGTATATTTTTCATCTATGCCTAATTTTTCCTTGAACAATTGTGCAATCACTGGAAAAACTTTTGGTGCAGCATAGAGTTTCTTACCTTCACCTGACACATAAGTCGTATCAAGGATCACGTAAATAGAATAGTCACTTGAATCCGTCGCAATTGGTGTCCCATTTCGGTCAAAAATCGTGCCACGTTTCGCATAAATTGTCGTCGTTTCTGAATAATTCGCTTTAGCGCGTGTAGATAATTTTACATCATTACTAGAATCTGTCACGATAATCCAAGAAAATCTAACGATAAAAACCGTAAACACAAAGATAGCGAGAATCAAGATGTCCTGCGCAATCCGTTTACGGTTGGCTTGTGGGCTTAAATGCGTTTTAGCGGCATTTTTTGCTACTTTTCTAAATGAAAAGAGTACAAGTTTTTTCAAAAAATTTATCATTTATTTCGTTGCCTTTATCACATTGTCATTATTCTGTTTAAGACCACTGTCTCTTGCTTGTTTCATAACTCTATCATCACCCATCAACTCATTGATTTGTTGATCATAAGCCTTGAGTTGGTCTTCTTTTGTTGAAACTTCTGCTTGAATTGTCAAAGTGTTTTGCTCAACTTCAATAATTTTAGTTCTGACGAACACCATGCCAATCGCAAGTAAAATCGCTGTCACAATCACTGAAAGGTAAAATACTTTTTCAACATTTGACAGTTTTTTAAATTTTCGCGTCAAAAGCTCTGGCGCAATTGAATCCGCAGAAATATTATAGCTACCATTTTGGTTGGCGGTTTTAATATCAAAATATTCTTTTGGTTTAGCTGCCATGATTTTACCTTTCTAAAATTTATCTGTCTGAACGTTTAAAACTTAGCTTACACCTCATTGAAAAAAGATAGGTCATTCACCAATATCAGACCACTCAAAATCTTCTCAGACACTTGATGAAAATATCACTAATTTTTTTGTGCAACCCTCAATTTAGCGGAATGTGCACGATTATTATAAGCCAATTCATCCTCAGATGCGAGAATTGGTTTACGGTTAACTACCGTTAAAAGAGGTTTCATATCATCAGGTACCATAGGTAACCCCCGAGGGATATCAACCGTTGCATATTCTTTAAAGAGTGACTTTGTTAGCTTATCTTCTAAAGAATGGAAAGTAATAACAGATATTCTGCCATCTTTTTTAAGCATATGAATTGCTGTTTCAATTGATTCAGCAGCCGCACCCAGTTCATCGTTCACTTCAATGCGAATAGCTTGAAAGATTCGTTTAGCCGGATGACCTTTTTTCTTCAATTCTTTTTGAGGTAAGGCAGATTTAATGATATCTGCTAACTGCAATGTCGTATCTATTGGTGCAATTTCTCTTGCTTTTTCAATTTTACGCGCAATTTGTTTAGAGAATTTTTCTTCACCATAACGGCTAAAAATCCGCATCAAATCGTTAAAGGCATAAGTATTGACAACATCGTGCGCGGTCAATGCCTGTGATTGATCCATACGCATGTCTAATCTAGCCTCTTTTTTATAAGAGAAACCGCGTTGACTGTCATCGAACTGAGGACTTGAGACTCCCAAGTCATAGAGAATCCCATCAAATTCAGTGACACCATATTCTGCAAGTGCCGCCTTAAGATGTCGAAAATTATTTTTAATCAACGTCACACGTCCAGCTTCAAGCTGTGTTTTTAGTTTTATTTTAGCATTTTGGTGGGCAGTTTCATCCTGGTCAAAAGCATACAGGTGCCCTGTTGTGAGTTGGCTCAGCAAATACTCGCTATGGCCTGCACCACCTAGTGTGGCGTCAATGTAGATGCCATCAGGCTTGACTTCAAGCATATCAACGGTTTCGTGTAGCAGAACGGTATCATGCTTAAAAGTTGTCTGGTCTGACATGTATACTCACTTTCTAGTGTTTAGAGCTGATTTTGATGTTATGACTTCAAAATCAGTTGACGCATTGACGCATCTCCTAAACAAATCTTATTATACCAAAAAAATCTAGCAATATCTAGATTTTTACTGAATTGTCATATTTTAGTCATGAAATCGTGACGAATATCTAAATCACTTCATCAGATCTGTGTTTATCAGTGCCATAAAACATTCTGTTAATGGCAGCCTAACCGTTAGCCTCTTGTTTGACCATTTCCATTAATTAAATATTTATAAGACGTGAGTGCTTCAAGTCCCATTGGACCTCGGGCATGTAGTTTTTGAGTTGAAATGCCAATTTCGGCACCTAAACCAAAAACAAAACCGTCTGTAAACCTTGTAGAGGCATTGACATAAACCGCAGCTGAGTCAATTTGTGCTTGGAATTGATCGGCATGTGCCAAATTATCAGTAATGATACTCTCTGAATGTTTAGTACTGTACCGATTAATATGCGCAATCGCTTGGTCAATGTTTGAGACAACCTTAACTGACATCTTGTAATCTAAATATTCAGTTCCGAAGTCCGCTTCCGTTGCAGGTTCGCCCGTCATCAAGGTAGCAGCTAACTCATCAACTTTAAAGTCAATCTCCTGTACCGCATTAATCGCAGCCTGAAGTTTTGGTAAAAATTCAGCTGCAATTTTTTCATGGACAACCAAACTTTCAGCTGCATTACAGACACTTGGTCGTTGCGTTTTAGCGTTGATGACAATTTTTGTTGCCATATCTAAATTAGCAAATTCATCAACATATATACTGACATTACCAGTTCCAGTCTCAATAATTGGGACGCGAGATTGTTCCTTGACTGTCTTGATAAGTCCTGCACCACCTCGTGGAATCAGTACGTCCAAATATTCAGTAGCCTGCATCATTTCTCTTGCTACTTCATGGCTTGTGTCCGTCACGAGTCCTACCGCATGTTCCGTGATACCTGCAGCTGTTAATGCCGTTTTGATGACTTGAACGATCGCCTGGTTAGAGTGAATAGCATCTTTGCCACCGCGCAAGATAACCGCATTATTTGTTTTGAAACATAGGGCAAAGGCATCTACTCCAACATTTGGACGACTTTCAAAAATCATCCCAACGACACCTAAAGGTACTCGTTTTTGAAGGATTCTTAAACCATCAATATTGGTATAGCCGTTAATCACTTGCCCTACTGGATCAGGCAATGCAGCCACTTGGCGAACACCTTCAGCGATGTCAACGATTCGCTCCGGCGTCAAACGAAGGCGATCCATCATAATCCGATTAATCCCATTAGCCTCTGCATGGGCTAAATCTTTGGCATTTTCAGCGATGATGCTATCGGTATTGTCAACAAGGACTTGCGCTAGTTGTTGGAGAAATTGATTTTTTTCAAGAGTAGCATATTTTGCCAACTCGAAGGCAGCGGTTTTAGCATGTTTACCAAGCATCTCAATCATCTGTTTTCCTCACTTTATTTCATTTTTTTACGGAATTTGTAGGCAAGATTACTTAAAGAATAGAGCAAACCATTGACTGGGATATTAAATTCACCAACCAACTCTTGAATATCGGGGTTAAAATTACTCTTGAATTTAGATAGACCATCATTGAGATCACCTTCTACACCACCCATATTTGCCCATTTGGCACCAGCAGCAAAGGCATCATCAAAAGCTTGTGGATACAAAAGATATTGCGGATAGAATTTTTTAAAAGCATCATTCATCCCAGCATAAAGCATCTCCATCGTATCTCCGAATTTAATAGACAAAATCCCCGCAATTACAGTTGAGGCATCAGACGCTGTATCATAGTCTGCAAACTCTTTCAGGTATTTTTCGACCGATCTTTTTTGATCATTCAATCGATTGAAACGTTTTTTCTGATTTTCTGGCGTTTCAGCAATATCTTTTTTAATCTGTGCTAGTTGCGCCTGCAACTCAGCATACTTTTCTTTGAGATTGACTTCTGCCAAATGCAAGTAAGCATCCTCTCCATACAAGGTCATGAGCTGCTCAAAGTAATCGCGATTTCTAAGCGCTACACTCTTACGACTTTCAGTCATACTGACAACCGTACTAAACTCATCTAAACTGTCCATACCTACACGACGACCAGTCACACCACGGTTAATCGCATCTTTCATAATCCGCTTAGCGTGTTTTGGATAAATCGTCGTCATGTCGCTGACCAACGGCTCATTGGCTTGATAACGTGGTTGAATCGTCTCACTCATAACTTGATTAAAGCCAAGATGTTCAGCACCAGCTGCTTTAATATTTTCCAACATTGTGACAGCCTCTGGGAAAATGTCGGTGGCTTCTTTTTGACCAAACTTTGATGTCCTGTAAAGGATTGCAGGATCTATTTTTATAAATAGTGCTCTCTGCTTTTTAGCCAGTCTCTTCAACTGTTCGAAAAAGAAAGACACCAACTCAGCATTTTCATAATCCATGATTGGCCCACGTGGTGTGTAAAACATGGTAAAGCCAAGTGGTATTTTTTTAATCAAGACCAGAGAAGAGGCAATGAGATTTCCAGCATCATCTGTCACCCCAACAATTTGAGATGCCCAATTATCTTTGACTTCAGCCCATGTGCTGGATTGTAATAAATGATTGAGTGGGCTTTGTTTAACAAATTCATCGTGTGCTTTCGCATCGACTGCTGTATTAAATTTCATGATATGACGACTGCTTTCTAACGTTTTATGACAGCTTTTAAAATTTCTGTCATCTTGTTTAAGATTGGTTTTACAACTAACTCATAGTTACCTGAGGACTGCCAAATGTAGCCCTTAAAGTTTTGTTTGAATTTCAAAACACCCTGATCTGGATTATCAGGCGCATTGACCCCCATAAAATGGTAGTGCTCAATGTGATGCTCAAAAGCAAATTGCAACATGTAATCTTGAATCAAGAAAGGGGCAGAAAATTCTCTATACGCATCATACATCCCACTAAACATATAGAGGATATCATTGGGCATGATAAAGAATTGTGACGCAGCTAAGATAACATCTTGGTCGCCATGCATCTCCGTCAACTTTTGAAGTTCCGCTTGGAATTTTTCAAGTCGTGACACTCTCTGATGAAGTGTAACAAGACTTTTTTTCTTATTTTGTGCCTCAGCCTGCTCGATTTCCTGATAAATACCAACCAGCTCCAACTGATTCGCTACCAATTCCTTTTGGAAATTAAGCTTAGCCAAGACAAACTTAACACGTTCACCAAAAGCGCGATAGACAGCCTGATAGTAAGACAACTCTCGAGTTGAGAAATTCCTACGCTCCCCTGCTTCATCGACTACTTTTTTAAAATCAGCCAATTCATCATAGCTCGCCTCATAGACTTGAATGCCTAGTTTACGCGCCTTTTTAATTGTTTGAAGACCATTTTTTTTATATGATTTTTCAAGTTTAGCAAAATTTTCAAAACCCGTCAAGGCTTTACTATAATTGTAGTTAAAGCCTTTTTCAAAATCGCTCAAATGACCTTGTGAAAAGCCTAAATCTTGATAAAAAGCATCTAACCCTTGGTTAAACTCACCTACTTTTTCCCAGTTATCATCATACTTTTCAATCATCTGATTAGAATGGATGATGAGTTTCAAGACACCTTGCTTTTTAAGTAAAGCTTTGGCACCTGAAATGAGCACTTGATTATCGTTTGCTACTGTTGAAAAGTAAGGATTACCATGTGCCTCTGCCAAATACCCAAACCTAACTTTTGCAAGTGTCACAAGCATAGCAGCCACGATTGTTTGGTCTGTTTTTACTGCCAAATAAAATGGCTGATGTCCTAAAGCAGCTTGTAAATCACCAAATTCCTTAGTTTGTTGGAAATGAATGTCATCACGTGTCGCCACAAAATCCGCAAATTCGGCTGCTGTGATGACTGTAAATTGACTACTGTCCAAAATATGTCCCCTTCTTTTTCCCGGCAATGATATCCCGAATCTCACGAATTCGAGCACCATTCGTCAACACCATTTGTTTATCATTATCAAAAATCAGCTTGGCTGCCTCTAATTTGCTAGTCATGCCACCTGTACCAAAACGACTACCAGCACCACCTGCTACTTTCATCAACTCGTCTGTAATTTCAGAGACAGTGTCAATGAGTTTGGCATCGTCAAAAATATTGGGATTTTTGTCATATAGACCATCAATATCAGACAGCATGATTAACAAATCTGCATCAGCCAAGTTCGTCACAATGGCACCTAATCTGTCATTATCACCAAATTTAGTCTTATGATCCATCTCATCGACACTGACTGCATCATTTTCATTAATAATTGGAATAATACCGAGACTTAAAATCGCTTGTAGAGACATAGACGCATTTTGACGGCTCTCAGGATACTCAATCACATCATTGGTCAACAAAAGCTGAGACACTTTTTGTTGGTAGCGTGCAAAAATATGATTGTAAAGACTCATTAACTCAACCTGCCCAATTGACGCCAAAGCTTGCTGTTGTGCAATTTCTGAAGGACGTTTATCTAGACCTAAGACATTTAAGCCAACACCAATGGCACCAGATGTCACCAAAATAATGTCATAGCCTTCGTGCCTCAAACTTGACAGGGTAAAAGCCAAGTCATCCATATTTTTTAAATTGATTTGACCATTTGACAAAATCAGACTTGAGGTCCCAATTTTAACAACGATTCTTTTAGCAGTTTTTAGTTTTTCTCGATTCATCTTCTTATTTTTCCAGTAATTTTTTGGCTTGTGCTAATGCTTCAGGTGTTAAATCATCGCCAGCAAGCATTTTAGCAATTTCGATTTCCCGTTCTTCAAATGTTAATTTTCTAACTGTTGATGTGGTACTATCAGCCAATTGAATTTTCTCTATATGGTATTGGGTATCCGCAATCGCAACAACTTGCAGTAAATGCGAGATACACAAGACCTGACCACTTTGAGAAATTTTATATATTTTATTAGCGATCGCTTGGGCGACACGTCCTGAAACACCTGTATCAACTTCATCAAAAACAATCGCTGTTTTATTTTCACGTCTAGCAAAACTTGACTTAATCGCAAGCATAATCCGACTCATTTCCCCACCCGATGCTGTCTTAGCAAGAGGCTTGAAACCTTCACCCGGATTAGTTTGAATGAAAAACTCGACGTGCTGATTACCATTTACTGAAAACTTCGCAGGCTCAAACTGAACTTTAAAATCTGCCTTAGCCATGTAGAGATCTGCCAATTCGCCTTTGACATCTTTAGCAAGTCTTTCAGCAATGGTTGCTCTGGCATTTGAAAGGGCCTGTGCACTGATTAATAGTGATTTTTCAGCCGCTTTAAATGATGTTTCCAGATTTTCTGAAGAATTCTCATCCCCAGTTAGTGCGTCTAGTTCCTTTTGACAATTTGCTAAATAAGCTAGTACGTCTGTTAATTCAGGACCGTATTTTTTCTTGAGGGTTGTCAAAACAGAAATTCGATCTTCAATCATAGCCAACTCTGACGGATTGAATTCCAAATCATCAATTCGCTTTTCTAAATCTGCCGCAGCATCTTCTAATAGATAGTAGGCATCTGCAATTTTTTCAGACAATTTGGCATAACTTGGGGCATCAAACTGACTCGCTGACTCCAGCTCATTCATAGCATTTCTTACCATAGAAAGACTTGAATAATCTGACGCATCATCATCTAATGAATATAAAGCTGCATTCAAGTGTTCTGCAATGTGGTTAGCATGCATGAGTTGCTCGCGTCTCTGATAGATATCCTCGTCTGTTTTGATATCAATCTCTGCTGAGGTGATTTCATCAATTTGAAATCTCAAAATATCAATACGTTGCGCAAATTCAGCTTGATTTTTTTTAAGTGTGAGCAATTTTTGTCGTAATGTTTTATAATCTGAAAACTTCTGCGCATAGTCTTGTTTGATTTTTAAGAATTTTTTATCACCAAACTCATCTAGCATCGCTAAATGATGAGTAGGACTCATCAGCTCCTGGTGGTCATGTTGACCATGAATATCAACCAAAAAGCTACTAATCGCTTGAAGATTTGACAAAGGTGTCAAAACACCATTAATCCGACAAGAAGACCTGCCATTGGCAAAAATCTCCCGACGTAAAATCAGCTCGCCTGTGTTCTCAAAGCCAAGTTTCTCAAGTTGCTGGGCAATTTCAGGGTTATCTTGCTGATAGAAAAATAAACCTTCTATTTCCGCTTTATCAGCACCATGTCGGACAAATGACGTCTGTGCCCGCGAGCCTAATAACAGGTTCATGGCATCAATAATAATCGATTTCCCAGCACCTGTTTCGCCTGTCAAAATCGACATGCCATGGTCGAACTGCATGGCAATTGTATCGATAATGGCAAAATTTTTGATAGATATTTCTTGTAACATCAATTTCCCTCCATCAAGGTGCCTAGGCTTTCCTTTATCACACCATCAATTTGATAAACTTGTGTAGATTTTTTCAGCAGTTGCATCCGTAGTGGCGATTAATAAAATCGTATCATCATCTGACAGCACTGTAAAAATCAACGGTTCAAAGCGTGTCAACAAGCGATGTTTAAGTAGCATAGCTGACCCTGGACTTGTTCTAATCGCCAATTGATTACCCTGTTTTTTTATTTCTTCAACAACTGATTTAAAAAACTCTGCATCTGTATTGAGCCGATTGCTTTCAGGCAAGGCATAACGATAACCACCAGTTTTAGCCGGTACTTTTACCAAACGCAGTTCTCGCATATCACGTGAAACAGTAGCCTGTGTGACTTCAATATTTAAATCTAAAAGGGCGTTTACTAAGTCATCTTGTATCATGATGTCTTGCTCAACCAATATTTTTTTGATTAAATCAATCCGTTCACTTTTTTTCATCTAATTCTCCATGTGCATCTGCAACAACCGTTTTAATCTGTGGCGTCACTTGATCGATCACTTCTGCATTTTTTGTCAAATGCAATAGAAATTCAATATTGCCATGACCACCTTTTATAGGTGAACTCGTCAAGCCAATAGTCGAAAAGCCTAGACCATTTGCCATATTGACAACCGTTTCAATCACTGTTTCATGAATTTTGGCATCTTTAATAATGCCATTTTTACCGATTTGTTCACGCCCTGCCTCAAATTGTGGCTTAATCAACGCGACAACATGACCACCTTCAAGTAAAATATCGAATAAAGCTGGTAAAATCAAAGCCAGACTGATAAAAGAAACATCAATTGATGCAAAAGTCGGCAAGTCATGGTTAAAGTCCTCTGGTTTGGCATAGCGAAAATTAAACTGCTCCATGACAACAACACGGTCGTCTTGTCGAATTTTCCAGGCTAGCTGATTCGTTCCAACATCAACAGCATAGACTAACTTAGCCCCGTTTTGTAACATAACATCAGTAAAACCACCTGTTGATGAACCAATATCAATAGCAGTTTGATCTAAAACCGAAATTTTAAATATGTCAAGCGCTCTCGCCAGTTTCAAACCACCTCGGCTGACATAAGGTAACTTTTCACCCTTAATCATCAACTCTAAATCATCGGAAACTTTCTCACCTGGCTTATCAAAGCGCTCTCCGTTGAGGGCATTGATGACAATACCTGCCATGACACCACGTTTTGCCTGTTCGCGTGTGTCAAATAGTCCTTGATTATAGGCTAGGACATCTACTCGTTCTTTAGTCAATTTTTAATCTTTCAATTTGTTTCAAAATGTTGTCAGGTACTAGCTGCGTTGTGTGCGAAAGCTCCGCCAAAATACTTTCAGCTGCCGCCAGATTGGCTGACAATTCTGCCTTGGCACCTGCTAAACCTAATAATTTAACATAGGTCGACTTATCTGCAACTTCATCTTTACCAGGTGTTTTCCCGATTTGGTCAAATGTTGCAGTGACATCTAAAATGTCATCTCTCTTCCTAGATTGCGGAGTGATAAGATGACTTCATCTGACTGCTGCGCGATAAGGCCTGCGGCAACGAAAGGAAACGTTAGCATTTTACCTGTTTTCAGAGCATGGATTTGTTTCAGCTCCTCAAAAGTGAGGGCTTGCGTCTCTCCATCCATATCCAAGACTTGACCTGCAACCATCCCGTGACTGCCTGAGGCTAGCGCTAATTCCCTTACTAATGCAACAACGACTCCTGAAGGTAGGTCGGCATTTGCCAGTAAAAGATAGGGGTCAAGTAAGAGGGCATCTCCTGCCAAAATCGCCTGTGCCTCTCCGAAAACTTTGTGATTGGTCAGTTTGCCACGACGAAAATCGTCATTATCCATGGCCGGTAAGTCATCGTGAATGAGCGAACTAGTATGGATTAGCTCCACAGCACCAGCTACTTTGAGATGTTCTGTCGTGATGCTCACGCCAAAGGCCTGCAAGGTTTCAAGTAGAAACAAGGGTCGAATCCGCTTGCCACCTGCTTGAATCGAGTATTGAATACTCTGCGTCAGGTGGGCTACTAAATCATCCGCATCATAAAAGTCATCAAAAATACTTGTCAATGCTGTCAAAAGTGCTTTATTGTTCATCGAATACTTGCTCTGTCCCGTCATCTGCCATCACTTTTACCAAGGTTGCCTCAGCATCTTTCAAGGTTTTTTGTAGGGCTTTAGATAACTTCATGCCTTTTTGAAATTCCGCGATTGCCTCTTCCAAAGGAACATCACCATTTTCTAAGAGCTTGACGATATCTTCTAATGCTGCTAAATTTTCTTCAAAAGTTACTGCTTTAACCATTTTTCACCTCTACATTTATCTGACCATCTGAAACCTCTAAGCTTAGATAATCACCTATTTTAACATCTTGAGTAGACTTAACTACTTTTTGTTCTGCCGTTCTTGCAATTGCAAAACCGCGTTTGACAATTTTTTCTGGGTCAATCAAGCTCAAACTATCATAAGCTTTTTCTGCTCGTGTTTTTTGTTGCTCAAAAAAGTTGGTAAAATTAATTTTTAAACTCGCTATTTCACGGTCTAAATATCGACTGGATTCTGTGATTTTTTGCGACAATCGTAAACTTGTCAAGCGGCTTGTCAAAAGTGCTTGGGCTTGCTGATTTTTTTGATAATGCTGTTGTAAGTTCTGGGTTAATGTACTTGTTAACTGGTCTAATTTTTGCAGATAACCATCATATAAACGTTCAGGCTGCCGAAAAATCACTGAATTTTGAAGTCTAATGAGTCTTTCTTGTCCTTGACTGACACTGCGTTGTACACTGGTACTAAGTCGCATTTCACTGTTTGTCAAATACTGTAAAATATCTAATTTCGTGTTTGGTGTTGCAAGCTCTGCTGCGGCGGTAGGAGTTGCAGCCCGTCTATCCGCAACATAATCCGCTAATGTCGTATCCGTTTCATGTCCAACTGAGGAAATGACTGGAATTCTTGATTCAAAAATCGCACGTACAACGATTTCTTCATTAAAAGCCCATAGGTCCTCAATAGACCCACCACCTCGACCGATGATTAGGACATCCAAGTCTAAACGTTCATTGGCTTCGCGTATGCGACTGGCAACTTCTTCGGCTGCACCATTGCCCTGTACTTTAGCAGGAAATAACAAGATTTCTGTCATCGGAAAGCGGCGATTGACGGTAGTAATAATGTCACGAATGACTGCACCACTAGGGCTTGTAACGACACCGATTTTTCGCGAAAAGGCTGGGATAGCTTGCTTGAAGTCAGGATTGAAGAGACCTTCGGCGGATAATTTTTTCTTGAGTTGCTCGAGCTGAACCGCAAGGGCGCCAATACCGTCAGGCATCATTTTTTCGATGATAATCGAGTAAGAGCCACCCGGTTCATAGAGCTGCACGCGGCCAACAAGGTTGACTTTCATGCCTTCTTCTAGTTCAAAGTTGAGCTTAGAGAAAGCACCCGCCCACATGGTCGCTTGAATCACGGATTTCTCATCCTTGATTGCAAAGTATTGGTGTTTGGGACGGCGTCTAAAATTGGAAATTTCGCCCGTCAGAAAAACCCGCTCCAAATAAGGGTCACGGTCAAATTTAGTCTTTAAATATTTAGTTAATGTTGACACACTCAAATATTCTGTCATGATACTATTGTACCAAAAAAACGGGAAATTTTCCCCGTCTGAATTTAGTGCTTATTTGTCCAAAGTCCGTTTGGCTGCCTCATAGGTTTGCTCCATTAACATGGTGATTGTCATTGGGCCAACACCACCTGGTACTGGTGTAATGAGGCTAGCAATTGGTTCAACCTCATCAAATTTGACGTCACCGATTAACTTGCCATTTTCATCTCGGTTCATACCGACGTCGATGACAACAGCTCCTGGTTTGACGAAATCTGCCGTGACAAAATTGCCACGCCCAATTGCTACCACTAAAATATCCGCTTGTTTGGCTATTGTTGGTAGATTTTTTGTTCTCGAGTGTGCGATTGTAACTGTTGCGTGTCTGTCTAGCAACATCTGTGCCATTGGTTTCCCTACAATATTAGAGCGTCCAATCACTAACGCGTTCTTGCCTGACAGGTCAACGCCATAAGTCTCTAGCATGACCATGATGCCCGCTGGTGTTGAGGGGATCATGACAGGATTACCTGACCAGAGGCGTCCCGTGTTGGTTGGGTGAAAACCGTCAACGTCCTTATCTGGGTCAATAGCGAGTAGGATTTTTTCTTCGGAAATATGTGTTGGTAAGGGGAGTTGCACTAGTATGCCATGCCATTTATCGTCTTGATTGAGTTGTGCAATCAAGTTGAGTAGTGCTATTTCTGTCGTTTCTTCTGGCAAACGAATGACTTCCGAATGAAAGCCTGCTGCAGAGGCGCGACGCTCTTTATTTCTGACATAGACTTGACTTGCTGGGTTTTCGCCAACTAAAATCACGACCAGACCTGGTGTGACACCGGCTGACTTTAAGTCATCAACTTTTGTTTTCAATTCAATTGCCATTTTATCGGCTAATGCTTTGCCGTCAATTAAGGTCATGTTGTTCTCCGTCTTTCTTTTTTACCTTAGCGTTATCACTTTTATTGTTAGCAAAAAAACGAGGTATGACACTATTTTAACAAAAAAACAGCGAATTTACCTCTGTTTCTCTGCTGTTTTTGGTGCTGAATATGTAAAATGTTCGGTATTACTATGTGTCAGTTCAAATGATGCCTTGCAACAGCAAGTCACGCTTTATGCTACTTTCTGCTGTTTGAAAGGCAATCTTTCGAACAGAACGTGGTAAAAATTTTCTGATGTCATCTTCATTATAGCCAACTTAAAGTCTTTTTTCATCAACGATTAATGGTCGTCTCAATAAGCTTCTATTTTTTTCAATCACTTCAATCAAGCGACTCATGGATAAATCTTCCAAATCAACATTTAATTTTTTATAAGCCTTACCACGTTTAGAGATAATCTCTTCAGTTCCGTTCTCAGTTAATGTTAGGAGGTGCAGAATTTCTTCATCTGTCAGCTCTGCTTTCATCAAATTAATTTCTTCATATTCTAAATTGTGTTCGTTCAACCACGCTTTAGCCTTATCACAAGACGAACTGTAGGCAACTGTGTATATTTTAATCATAACCCTCTTATCTTTAAATAATATTAAAAAACTACGACAACTTAAACAAATTTGTTATTTAATTCGTTTATAAAATTATTATATCGTAACTAAACGCTTTTGTAAATGGTTTTAACTATATTTTAATGTTATTTTTATGTTATTTTTTGTTACAATTATATAACAAAAAAGCTTATCTTTTAGCAAGATAAGCTTTTTTTGATTGCAACATCGACCTGTGCCATAATCTCACTACTGAGATGTCCCGTTTTTTCTCGTAAACGGCACTTATCAATTGTTCTCATTTGCTCACACAGTATAACTGAATCTGAGCCAACTCCTGCCGCCTCTTTACAAATTGCAACATGAGTCGGTAAAGCTCTTTTTGTCTTTTTCGCTGTAATAGCCGCAACGATTGTCGTTGGTGCAAAAGTATTACCTGCATCGTTTTGAATCACCAAAACAGGCCTAACTCCCCCTTGTTCACTTCCTGTCACTGGTGACAAATCGGCAAAAAAGACATCTCCCCTTAATATTTCTCTACCCATTTATATATATCCGTTTTATCCTATCACTTAACAAACAAACAACTTCATAATTAATAGTCCCACGATGTGCTGCAATATCGTCTACTGTTATTTTTTCATCTCCATCTTGTCCAATCAAAGTTACTTTTGTTCCAATTGGTAATGTTTCATTTAAAGCAATTGTCATCTGGTCCATAGAAATCCGACCGATAATCGGACATTTTTTTCCATTGACTAAAACGTAGAACCCAGTCATATCACGCGTCCAACCATCCGCATAACCAATTGGTACGGTACCTACAATTGTTGGCTTTTCTGCGACGAATGCCGCACCATAACCAACCGTCGCCCCTTTTTCAATGGTCTTGATATGTGTCAATTCTGATTTCAACTCAAGCGCTGGCGTTATTTCATAAGTCATTTCAAGCGTTTGACCACTTGGATTTAAGCCATACATGGCATCTCCTAAGCGTTCAATATCTTGAATTGTTTCCTTATGCCAAATACCAGCAGCTGAATTACTAGAATGTACATACTGTGGGCGACGACTTAAATCCGATACAATCGATTCAAATTTAGTCCATTGTGACTCAAATTTTTCTTGTGCAACTTCATCTGCTGTGGCAAAATGTGTAAAGATACCATCAAATACCATGCCGTACTGGTCTGCTAGTGCAATAATCTCATTTACTTCTTGAGCTGTCATCACACCAATCCTTCCCATACCAGAATCCACCTTGATATGGTATTTCAAATGCTCAGTTTCGAAATCTTCAAGATGTTGTACGACGAGTTTAAGCCAATCCAATGAAGGAACTGTTACAGCAATACGTAAGTTAACAGCAATATGGATGTCTTCTGGCACAATGCCACTCAAGACTAAAATCGGTTTGACAATGCCATGACTTCTAAGTTCAATCGCCTCATCAAGGTTAGAGACACAAAAGCCTGACACTAAGTCATTGGCGCTTTGCGCCACATCATTGGCACCATGTCCGTAACCATTGGCTTTAACAACTGCCCAAATATTGGTGTGATTTCCTGTATACTTCTTGAAGTTCTCTATATTAGCCTGAATCGCTGCAAGATTAATGATTGCTTGCGTTGGCCGATGTGTACTTGGTTTCATTTTTTATTCACGACTTTCTAAAATGACGAAAGCAATAGCTTCCAAATGACTATGACTAATGGATACATGCGCCATTCCTTGTTCAGAAAAAGGATGTTGAATAAACTTTGGTGCACCTAACTCATCTGGTAAAATGGTCATATCTTGAAAGGATAGTTGACCGCCAATACCGGTACCATAGGCTTTGGAGTAGGCCTCTTTAGCTGCCCAACGGCCACCTAAAAACTCGATTTGGCGTTGTCCCGATAGCGACATAAATTTTGCCAATTCATTTTCTGTGAGCACGCGTTGCGCAAATTTTGGATTTCGAGTTAAGGCCTTTTCAATCCGAGAAAGTTCAATATTATCAACACCATTACCATAAATCATATTCTATATTATAACAAAAAAATCCCCTTGATTGGGGATTTAATCATTTTGATGCTGATTTAAGCTTGTTTTTTTATTAATCTATCAGTCACAATTCCTGCTACCATAGTATCACTGACATTGAGTGCCGTTCTTGCCATATCAATTAGAGGCTCAACACTAATGACAAGCCCTACAATAGCAATTGGTAAATTCATAGAAGATAGAACGATTAGAGAGGCAAATGTTGCACCACCACCTACACCCGCCACACCGAGCGACGAAATCGTCACAATCGCAATAAGTGAGAAGATAAATTCAATTGAGAAAATGTTAACCCCAACCGTCGGTGCAACAATCGTTGCAAGCATGGCTGGATAGATACCAGCACAACCATTTTGACCAATTGATAAACCAAAACTTGCTGAAAAGTTAGCAATTGCCTCGTTCACACTAAATTTTTGAATTTGCGTTTCAACATTCATCGGCAGTGTCCCCGCACTCGTCCTTGAGGTAAAGGCAAAGAGTAACGTTGACCACGCTTTACTCAAAAACTCACTCGGTGATACTTTCACCCAAAGTAAAAGAACAAAGTGAACGACAAACATCACAATAATTGCCGCATAACTTGCGATGATAAATCGTCCAAGATTAACAAGCGCCTCAAAATCACTCGTCGCCATAACACGTGCCATTAAAGCAAATATACCAAAAGGTGTGAGTCTCAAGACTAAAGTCGTCACACGCAAGATAATTTTTTCAAGCGACTGAATCAAAACAGCAAAGGTTTGAGATTCCTTTACGTACTTTCTTTGAATGCCTAGAAAAGCAATTCCCAAAAAACTAGCAAAGATAACCACGGCAATCGTGCTTGTCGGGCGTGTTCCAGCAAAATCTGCAAATACATTACGAGGAATCAAATTAAGCAACTGCTCAGTGATTGGTACCCCCTTAACCTGGAGTTGTTTTTCTGCGAGCGCAGCAATTCTTTCTTTTTCAGCCGATCCTTCAGAAAAGACGGCACCATTCAGACCAAAAGCGATAGCTGATAAATAACCAACAGCAGCTGATATCGCAGTTGTTCCCAATAAAATAGCTAGAACATTACGCGCCATTTTACCCAAATTTTTTGATACCTCTAACTTTGTAAAAGCCCCAACAATAGAGATAAAAACAAGCGGCATGACTAGCATTTGCAACAGAGCCACATAAGCATCCGCCACCAAAGAAATCCACGATAGACTCGTAGAAAAGTTAGAAACTTTTTCGAACAAAAGACGAATCACTAAACCGAAAATAATACCGCCAAATAAGCCAAAAAGCACCCGCTTGTTAAAGCTAATATGCTTTACCTGCAACCGAAAAAGCCATAGTAAACTACCAATAAAACCTGATAGTATAATAAGTAATGATAAGATAGTCATGAATTCCCCTTTAAATTAATATAGACCTATTTTCTCATGCTATTTTATCATTTGACATATCAAAAATTTATGCCCGTGATAAAGATATACAAAACACCAGTAGCCACAAGCTCAATCATAAAAAAACACCTCCAATTCAGAGATGTTTTTTACATTTAACTATCTTATTTCGCTAATTCATAAATTGCCTCAGCATAAATTGCCGCCGCACGTAATAAGACATCGACTGGAATAAATTCATTGGCTTGGTGCATCGTGTCAATGTCACCAGGGAACATAGCACCGAAAGCTACGCCGCGTTTAAGTAAGCGACCAAAAGTCCCACCACCAATAATTTGCTCATGGCCTTTAAGACCTGTTTGTTTTTCATAAACGGAAAGCAAAGTGCTCACCAATTCATCATCCATTGGCACATAGTGCGGTGTGTGCTCATGCGCTGATTTAGTGACTTTTTCAACACCTTCAAGTGCTGCGAGTACTTGATAAATCGCATCAGCATCTGTTCCTTGCGGGTAACGGAAATTCAAGGCAATGGTATTGTCAGATGACTTATCGTCAAAGTTAAAGACACCCGCATTCATAGACAAAGCACCCATTTTAGGGTCTTCGAAGGCAACACCTGTTTTGTCACCAGCATGATCTTCAATTAACATCGTTCCCGCAATTTTAGTGAATGGAGACACAACGCCGATTTCATCAAGGAATTTCGCAAGGTAAGTGGCACCATTAACACCTTTTTCTGGCATGGCACCGTGAGCTGAACGACCATGAAGAACAACCGTTACTCGACCATCTGAATTGACTTCAGTCTCAAATCTAAGATTTTTATCTGCATGTGCACTAACAAACGCTTCAAGTTTGGTGTTTAAATCTGCTACATTACCAGAAATCACGGCAGTTGCTGATTCTGGTACCATGTTTTCACGCAAACCACCTGTAAAGCTATGCAAGTGAACAGCACCTGAATTGTCACCCGAGATATGTAGATACTCAGTGATATTGCCTTTTTCACCATTGATAATTGGAAATTCCGCATCTGGTGAGAAACCAAAGTCAGGCTCAGGTAATCCTACATGTGCGAAATAGTAATCCATGTCGCCCCAACCTGATTCTTCATCAGTTCCTGCTATAAAGCGGATTTTTTTAGTCAATGGTACATTCAATTCTTTTAAGATTTTTAAACCATAGTAACACGCCATTGTAGGACCTTTATCATCTGATGCGCCACGGGCATAAATCTTCCCATCGCGAATTTCAGGTTCATAAGGATTGCTATCCCAGCCAGTTCCTGCGGGGACAACGTCCATGTGTGCAAAAATACCAAGAACTTCTGCATCTTCAGGTAGGTCGTCACCATAAGTAAAGTGACCAGCATAGTTGTCAACGTTTTTCGTCGCATATCCGTCACGCTCAGCTAAACTCAAAAATTGTTTGAGTGCAGCAACTGGACCCGGTCCAAACGGTGTTTCCGGTGTCACTTGGCTATCATCACGTTCTGAGTTAATTTTCAAAAGTGAAAATAAGTCTGCTAATAAGTCTTCTTTGCGTGCAGCAACCTCTGCTTTAAAATCAATATGTGTCATTTTCTTCCTAATAACCTTTCTTTATACTCGTCATATTCCTCTGCTGTAATTAAACCTTCTTCCATTGAAAGCTTAGCAGATGACAATTTTTCATACATTGTGGATGTGTCATAGACAACTTTTGGCTCTGCCGTTTTTTCAGGCATAGGCTGTTGTTGTGGTGGTTCTTGCATAGGTGCATTTGTTTGATATCCACCATACATGTGACTATTTTTGATGTCACTCACACCTTCTTGGATTCGTTTGGCAATTCTTCTAACGACACTTTTCGTCCAAAAGACTGAAAAATTATCACCTAAAGACTCCACTCGAACATGCCCCCAAATAATGTGAGTGATCGGCTCGATATTTTTAATATCGTTGAGCGGAATTGAGGATACTTTGTGAAAAAAGGGGCGCCAACGAGCATAAACTAGCCGATTCTCATTCGTAATGATGTAGGCATAATAACCTTGCGTGTTAAAAAATTTCGGGTCTGCTTGCGCACCTTCGTTTTCCTCGCCTTCGTCATCATCGTAGTCTGTATGTCTACCAATAAAACTAGAAACAGCGTATTCATCATCTAACAAACTTTCTGCTACAACCTTAAAATGTAATTTCTGCAACCATGCGCCCCAAATGTTAAAACCAAGTTTATTTTCTCGCGCAAAGCGATACATATCATCTGCCGTCCAGAGCTGGGCTTTGTTTGTCATCTGTCACCTCTTTTCATATCGTCGTATCCTTATAACTTTGTTTCCCGTCATCACTATTTTATCAAAAAAACAAGCAAAATTGCGATTTTGATGCATATTTTTGCGATTTGATGATCTGCCTATTCTTGCTCACCTTCTGTTGGTGATAGGGTTTCTTTGATACGACGTGCGACTTCATAAGGGATGCCTGCTTCATGAATCGCTTCAGGCGTTGCTGCCTGGATGTTAGTCAGAGATTTAAACGTGCGCATTAATTTCTGTTTACGTTTCGGCCCTAAGCCGTCAATACCATCCAATTTGCTAGAAAATGAATTTTTCGAGCGAACTTGTCGGTGAAAGGTAATGGCAAATCTGTGAACTTCATCTTGAATTCGCTGCAACAAGAAGAATTCCTGACTTTGTCGACTCAATGGTACAACTTCCAAAGGGTCTCCGAATAGTAACTCTTGCGTTTGGTGCTTATCATTTTTCGCCAAACCTGCTATTGGAATATCGAGCCCTAAGCTATCAAGAATTTCCTTGGCTGCATTAATTTGACCAACACCACCATCCATGATGATTAAATCTGGTAAAATACCATCTTCTTTAATGGCACGACTATAACGCCGCAAGATAACTTCTCGCATACTAGCATAATCATCCGGTCCAACGACAGTCTTGATTTTAAATTTACGATAATCCTTTTTAGAAGGTTTCCCGTCAACAAAGACAACCATAGCACTAACTGGACTTGTCCCCATGATGTTAGAGTTATCAAAACTCTCAATCCGACGTGGCGTCGGAATATTCATGATAGTTCCTAGATTTTCAATCGCGCCGTGTGTTTTTTCGATATTTTTCTCAGCCAATTCAAATTTTTGCTGTAGGCTAACGCGTGCATTTTTCGTTGCGAGATTTACCAACTGTTTCTTTTCACCACGAGACGGTTGAATCACTTTCGTTTGTGTCAAAGCTTGAACTGAGGCCAAGTCAATATCCGACGGAATAAAAATTTCCTTGGGAATAAAATGGTCAGCCCCTTTATAAAATTGACCAACGTAAGTCAGAAAGTCTTCATCTGCATCATTATAGTAGGGAAATAAATTCACATCGCGTTGAATAAGTTTTCCTTGACGCACAAAGAAAACTTGCACACACATCCACCCCTTATCTACCGCATAACCAAACACATCTCGGTCTTGTAAATCATGATTCATAACCCGCTGCTTAGTTCTAAGCGTTCCGATGCTCTTAACTAAATCACGATATTCAGCAGCTTTTTCAAATTCAAAACCAACTGCAGCCTCATGCATTTTTGACTCTAACTCTTTGACAATTTTGTCCTCACCACCATTGAGAAACTTAGTGATTTCCTCAGTCATTCCTTCATATACTTTAGGGTCAACATCAAAAACACATGGCGCCAGACACTGGTGCATATGATAGTACAAACAAACTTGATTAGGCAAGACATTACACTTACGCAAAGGAAAAATTCGGTCGAGCAGATGCTTGATTTCATTAGCCGCCCCAACATCCGGATAAGGGCCAAAATAATGAGCCTGATCCTTCTTAACTTGCCGCGTAATCAAAAGACGTGGGTACTTCTCGCGTGTGATTTTAATAAAAGGGTAGGACTTATCATCCTTGAGCATGATATTATATTTAGGCATATTCTCTTGAATAAGATTAATTTCCAAGAGTAACGCCTCGATATTCGACTCTGTGACAATAAATTCAAAATCAACAATTTCTGATACTAATAATTCAGTCTTAGTATCATGTGAGCCACGAAAATATGAGCGTACCCGATTTTTTAGATTTTTGGCTTTACCGACATAGATAATCGTCCCATTTTTATCTTTATGCAAATAACAGCCAGGATTGTCTGGCAGTATGGCTAGTTTTGCCTTGATTGTCTCATTCATAGTATCTTTATTATATCAAAAAAACGCCCTTTCGGACGTTTTCACAACCTTTAATTAAAAGTTGTTGATATCGAAATCATCACCTAAGAAGTCAGCAAGTGAGAATCCTTCTTGTGTTTCTGGTAATGTGTATTCTGGTTTAGTGTTGCGACGTGGCGCACGTGGTTTAGCATCACGACGTTGTCCACCTTGTGCAGCGTTACCTGAATCGTTTGAACGTTCTTTACGTGCAGGCGCTTCAGTCAATGCTTTGATAGACAATGAGATACGTTCTTCAGCTGGTTTCACGTCAAGTACTTTAACTTGAACGGCTTGACCTACTGACAAGACATCTTTAGCGTTTTCAACACGTTCCCAAGAGATTTGAGAAATGTGAACCAAACCTTCAACACCTGGGAAGATTTCAACGAAAGCACCGAAGTCAGTGATACGTTTAACAGTACCATCGAGAACAGAACCAACTGGTGCTTTTTCATCGATGTCATCCCAAGGGCCAGGCTGTGTAGCTTTAAGAGAAAGTGATACACGACCAGCTTCTTCATCAACTTTCAAGACTTTAACTTGAACAGTTTCGCCAACTTTAACGACATCGCTAGGTTTTTTAACGCGTCCGTGAGCCAATTCAGTCACGTGAACAAGTCCGTCAACACCACCAAGATTGATGAAAGCACCAAAGTCAGTTGTACGTGCAACAGTACCTTCAACGATATCACCTTCGTGCAAGTTAGCAAATGCTTCAGCACGTTGTGATTTAGATTCTTCTTCGATAACCGCACGACGGCTCAAGATGAAACGTTTTTCAGCAGCGTTAACTTCGATGATTTTAGCATCAAATTCTTCACCGACAAATTTCTTAGTATCGCGTACAAAGTAAGTGTCAATCATAGATGCTGGGATGAAACCACGAACACCGTTGAAGTCTACTGACAAGCCACCTTTAACGTCTTTTAAGACTTTAACAGTGACAACTTCGCCTTCTTTACCTTCAAGGTCAGCAAAAGCTTTACGTGCAGCAAGACGTTTTTCAGAAAGCAAGTAAACATTAGCACCTTCTGATTCTTTACCCACGATTTGTTTAACAACCAAGAGTTCCTTAACTTCACCAGCTTTGACGAAGTCATTTATATCAGCGTCACGTTCGTTAGTGAGTTCGCGAAGTGTCAAAACACCTTCAACACCTGTACCAACGATAGCTACAGTAGCTTGGTCGCCTTCGACAGTGAGGATTTCACCGCTTACGACGTCACCGACTTTAACGTCACCGACGCTGTTCAATAGTTCTTCAAATTCGTTCATTTTTTAAAAAGTTTCCTCCAACAATTTGACTGGCACACATCTTTTACGATAGATACAGTCCTAATGTTTATCTTACCATAATTATTCCTAAAAAGAAAGCGATTTTTGTATAGAAATCGCTTTTTATTTTATATTTGACTTGATTTTTGTAAAAATTCAGCAATTTCAGCTGTTTTGCCTTCGTGTAATCCTTTCACAATGTAAGAGCCAACAATGACACCGTCGACCGCTTTACGGAAATTTTCAACATGAGCGATGGATGACACACCAAAACCAGCTAAGACAGGCGCATCAGAAATCTCAGCTAATTTTGCCAAGTGTTGATTCAAATCCGCTCGGTAATCGTGGCCAGCTCCTGTGACACCATTGACCGTCACAGCATAAATAAATCCTTGGGCATCTTTTACTAATTCAGCTTGGCGTTCTGGAATACTGGTCAAAGTCACAAGTGGTACCAAAGCAATATCAGCATCTGCTAAAAACGGTGCAATCATATTTTCATGTTCACGTGGCACATCAGGCAAAATCAGGCCTTTGACTGGTGTGTCTTTGAGGTCGTTGACAAATTTTTCGATGCCATATTTATAGATTGGATTGAAATAGGACATGATGACCAGTGGTACATCTGTTTTGATGGTTTTCAGGGTTTCGATGACCTTCGTCAAAGTCGTCCCATTTTTCAAAGCGCGAATCCCCGCTAATTCAATCACAGGGCCGTCTGCTACTGGATCTGAAAAAGGGATACCGACTTCAATGGTGCTGGCACCATTTGCCACCAAAAAGTCGATGGTTTCAGGGAGTCCCGCGATACCATTTGCGTGATCGCCCGCCATGATATAAGGCACGACCAGGGTTTTGCCAGCTGATTTGAGTGTTTCTAAGTGTTGTCGTAAGGTTTTCATCTTAAAATTCTCCTTTATTTGAACTTCAAGCTAACTTCTTAGGAAAATAGACAATTTGTGAACCTGCGCAAGCGCAGAACCAGCAAATTCCTAATTTTCTACAGAAGTTTGCGACGATGTCGCACCGCTTTCAGTATCATGATTTTCAGCACGGGCTTTGATTTGCGCGACATCCTTGTCGCCGCGACCGCTGAGGCAGACGATGATGCTCTCATCTTTGTCGTAGCGTTTCGCCAAGCTTGGTAGCTGGGAAATGGCGTGTGAGCTTTCAAGCGCAGGGATGATACCTTCAGTAACGCATAGCATTTTGAACCCTGCTAATGCTTCATCGTCAGTAGCTGAGATGTACTCTGCTCGACCTGTTTCGTTCCAGTGACAGTGCTCAGGACCGAGGCCTGGGTAGTCCAAACCAGCTGAAATACTATAAGCCTCTTGCACCTGACCATTTTCATCTTGGAGCAGGCGCATGATGTTGCCATGGAGGACGCCATCTGTGCCGCGATTGATAGAGGCTGCTGTTTCTCCGCTATCAAGACCACGACCAGCCGCTTCAACCCCGATCATCGCAACTGATGCATCATTGACAAAAGGATAGAAAAGTCCAGCTGCGTTTGACCCACCGCCAACACAAGCCACAACAGCGGCAGGGAGTTTGCCTTCTTTTTCGAGGATTTGCGCCCGCGCTTCTCGTCCAATGATGGCTTGGAAATCTCGTACCATTTCTGGGAAAGGAGCTGGGCCAGCAGCAGTGCCTAAGATGTAGTGTGTGTCTTCAACACTTTCAACCCATGCACGAAGGGCGGCATTGACTGCATCTTTGAGGACACTAGAGCCATCAGTTACAGGCACAACTTCTGCACCTAAAAGTTGCATACGGAAAACGTTTAGTTCTTGGCGTTGCACGTCGATAGCACCCATGTAGATTTTACAGTCCATGCCAAAGAGCGCGGCAGCAGTTGCCGTTGCGACACCATGTTGACCGGCACCTGTTTCAGCGATGATTTTATTTTTACCCATTTTTTTAGCGAGCATGACTTGTGCTAAGGCGTTGTTGATTTTGTGAGCACCTGTATGGTTGAGGTCTTCACGTTTGAGGTAGATTTTAGCGCCACCACATTTTTCAGTCAGATTTTTCGCGAAGTAAAGCGGATTTTCACGACCGACATAGTTTTTGAGAAGGTCTGATAATTCGGCTTGGAAAGCTGCATCCGTTTTACTAGCCTCATAGGCAGCTTTGAGTTCTTTGACAGCGTACATCAATGTTTCGGGTACAAAGGTGCCGCCGTAAGTGCCGAAGAAACCGGCTTGGTCTGGGTTTTGGTAGGTCATGGTGTCTCCTTATACGTTATAATATGCTTGAGATAGCTTATCGTTTATGACATTTAGTTTGTGCAGATGAGATAAAATGTTCTATTTTAGCCAAATCTTTATGCCCATCACTCTCAACCCCACTAGAAACATCAACCCCAGTCGGATTAAAAATAGCAATGGCTTGACTGACGTTCTCGGGATTCAAGCCTCCGGCTACAAAAAATTGGTAGCCGTCTAAAGTGGTCAAATCGACCTTTTCCCAATCAAAGGCTTGACCACTGCCACCCGCAAATTGCGTTGGCGGGGCATCTAGTAGGATTGTGTGGGCTTTAAAATCGGCGATAGCAACTGGTATTTTACCATCTTTGATGCCAAAAGCCTTAATAACGGGTACACCGATTTGCGCCGCATAGGCTGCGCTTTCTTGTCCGTGAAGTTGTACCATGTCGAGCCCGACTTTGGCTACCACTTCTTGAACAACTGCCAAGTCTTCATTGACAAATAAGCCGACTTTTTTGACTGTTTTCGGCACATCTTTTGCCAAATATTTGGCGTATTCTGGCGTGACTTGGCGCTTGCTTTCGGCGAATACAAACCCGATATGCGTCGCACCCGAGGTCATTGCCGTTTCAACAGCTGCTTGTGTTGATAAACCGCAAATTTTAATCCACATGGCGCTTGACCTGAAGTCCTTTCGCCGCTGCTTTTGGGTTGCCATCTTTCATCAAGGCTTCGCCAACGAGGACTGCACGGAAATAATGAGCTACGATTTCAGCCTCAACTGGTGACTTAATCCCAGACTCTGAGATATAAAAGCGACCAGGTTCTTGTAAGGCGACCAAGTCAAGACTATTCTGAAGACTGACTTCGAATGTTTTAAGATTGCGATTATTAACGCCAATCAACTCAGCATTGATCCGATGCGCAACAGCTAGTTCTTCAGCATTGTGCACTTCAACCAAGACTTCTAAGCCGAGCGAAATGGCATAGTCATACAAGTCTTGCAAGTCTTTTTCAGTCAGGCAAGCAACGATCAACAAGACAATCGTTGCCCCACTGTTGACCGCACGCGCAATCTGCTTTTTATCAATGATAAAATCCTTGTTCAACACCGGTACATCAACGTTTTGGGCAACCAAGCGCAAATCGTCAATCGATCCCTTGAAAAAAACAGGGTCTGTTAAAACTGAAATAGCTGAAACACCCGCCGCTGCATAACTCGTCGCTTGCTCTAAGACATCGACAGTCATATTGATAGCACCAAGTGACGGTGAGGCACGTTTGACTTCGCCAATCACTTGCAAGGTCTCAGAATTGTCACGCAGTCGCTCGATAAAACCCTTGACTTGCCGAACTTTTCCAGGCCTTTCCATGACCATCTCTGCCACTTCGATTTGCTTTTCTGCTAATATTTTTTCGAGAAAATTTTCCATTACTTGTTTTTCCTTTTTAGGTGATGATCAGACCACGCTGCATCATTTCAACTCTTGCATTTCGACTAACTTAGCCATTGCGGCACCGCTCGCAATCACATCACGAGCCTTGGCAACGCCTTCCGCTATCGTTGTCACACAACCATTGGCAAAAAAACCAAGACCAGCATTCAAAACCGTCACTTCCAAGAAAGGACTCGGCTCGTTATTGAGCACGGACTTGAGAATCACCGCATTTTCCTTGCCCTCGCCACCCCGAATCTCCTGCAGGGTCACGCGCGGCATCCCCAGACTCTCATGGTCGAACTCATGCACCGTAATCTCGCCGGTCTCATCCAGCAGCGCATAGCGATTCACGCCGTCCAGACTCGCCTCATCCATATTATTTGGCCCACTCACGACCACGGCACGTCGCCGTCCCAATGATTTCAGGACTTCAGCCGTCGTTGTTAGAAGGTCGGGACGAGAGGTACCGAGTAACTGGGTATCGAGATTGGCTGGATTTGTGAAAGGACCGATGAGATTGAGCACCGTGCGAACCTCCAACTCACGCCGAACTGGCATAACATAACGCATATTGGGATGTACATGTTGGGCAAAGAGAAAGACTAGCCCTGTCTGATCAAAAATCTCAGCCAGTTCATCTGGTGTGTGATAGAGATTGATACCGAGTGCTTCTAGCACGTCAGCCGAACCAGATTTAGAAGAAATCGAGCGATTGCCATGCTTTGCCATTTTCACGCCACCCGCAGCTAAAACAAATGCTGATGTCGTTGACACATTAAATGAAAAGGACAAATCGCCACCCGTGCCACAGTTATCCATGGCAGTCGTCACAGTTGTCGGAATATGCAAGGCTTTGTCCCGGACAACATCCACAATCCCCGCCATTTCATCAACTGTTTCGCCTTTCATAGCGAGCGCGATGAGAATTGCTGAAAGTTGTGAATCCGTCAGCTCACCATTAAACATAGCATTTGCCATTTGATTGACTTCGTAACGTGAGAGATTCTCACGGTTCATGAGTTTAACTAGGTTTTCTTTCATTTTATTATCCTTTTCTATAATAGATTTTCTATAATATTTTCCGTGTAATGTTTTACTGATATTTCATTAAGTATCACACTATCATCACGAATATATACTTCTAAATTTCTCAAAACAAAATCTAAATTAGTAAGTATATCTGATTCATACAATTTCAATATATCCCAGACATAACATCTCATTTCATGATTTATATTCCTCCCTTCTTCAAATATCTGTTTGTATTTCTCGTTGAATTCCACTAATTTCTCATCTGTACTGTAAACTAAATTACCGATATAGTACATTTTATCAATTCCTTGATTTTCAATTTGATGTAATATTATAAAAAGTTCACGTAAAACAAAGATTACTTGTTGTTTAGGGCACCTCTAAAAACTGCTTTTGATAACTTTTGAGATAAATTTTTCTAGCGCTAGGCATTGCGACAAAGCTTACTGCTGTAAGGTGCGGAGCAATAACGACGCGATAGGTAAATTT
>SKEM01000116.1_pt1 | contig 60930 bp, 80 predicted proteins | sample 4826731 | NCBI WGS metagenome assembly SKEM01 (sample SAMN11008809, study PRJNA524170) | human gut metagenome | biome: Human fecal sample; material: Feces; isolation source: fecal sample from pouch patient p37 | host: Homo sapiens | place: Israel: Tel-Aviv | collected 2015-07-27 | reverse complement strand
TTCGCTGCAGTTTCACCTTCTACATAATCACGACCGTAGTAGGTATCCAGCAGAATCTGTTTCAGCTCGGAGATCAGCGGGTAACGCGGGTTAGCGCCGGTGCACTGGTCATCGAATGCATCTTCAGACAGTTTATCCACGTTCGCCAGGAAGTCTGCTTCCTGAACGCCAGCTTCACGGATAGATTTCGGAATACCCAGTTCAGCCTTCAGCGTTTCCAGCCATGCCAGCAGTTTCTCGATCTTAGCAGCAGTACGGTCGCCCGGTGCGCTCAGACCCAGGTGGTCGGCAATTTCAGCATAACGACGGCGAGCCTGCGGACGGTCATACTGGCTGAATGCAGTCTGCTTGGTCGGGTTGTCGTTCGCATTGTAGCGAATAACGTTACAAATCAGCAGGGCGTTTGCCAGACCGTGCGGAATATGGAACTGGGAACCCAGTTTGTGCGCCATTGAGTGACATACACCCAGGAAGGCGTTCGCAAACGCGATACCCGCGATAGTCGCTGCACTGTGAACACGTTCACGCGCTACCGGATTTTTAGACCCTTCGTGGTAGGACGCTGGCAGATATTCTTTCAGCAGTTTCAGTGCCTGCAGAGCCTGACCATCAGAGAACTCAGATGCCAGTACAGAAACATAAGCTTCCATGGCGTGAGTTACTGCGTCCAGACCACCGAAAGCACACAGGGACTTCGGCATGTCCATAACCAGGTTGGCGTCGACAATCGCCATATCCGGGGTCAGCGCATAGTCCGCCAGCGGGTATTTCTGACCAGTAGCGTCGTCAGTTACAACCGCAAACGGAGTGACTTCAGAACCTGTACCAGAAGTGGTGGTGACAGCGATCATTTTCGCTTTCACGCCCATTTTCGGGAACTTGTAGATACGTTTACGGATATCCATAAAGCGCAGCGCCAGCTCTTCGAAGTGAGTTTCCGGATGTTCGTACATAACCCACATGATCTTCGCGGCGTCCATCGGGGAACCACCACCCAGCGCGATAATCACGTCTGGTTTGAAGGAGTTTGCCAGTTCTGCACCTTTACGAACGATGCTCAGGGTCGGGTCCGCTTCTACTTCGAAGAAGACTTCAGTTTCAACGCCTGCTGCTTTCAGTACGGAAGTGATCTGATCAGCATAACCATTGTTGAACAGGAAGCGGTCAGTCACGATGAGCGCACGTTTGTGGCCATCAGTAATCACTTCATCCAGCGCGATTGGCAGGGAGCCACGGCGGAAGTAGATAGATTTCGGAAGTTTGTGCCACAACATGTTTTCAGCTCGCTTAGCAACGGTTTTCTTGTTGATCAGGTGTTTCGGACCAACGTTTTCAGAGATGGAGTTACCACCCCAAGAACCACAACCCAGAGTCAGGGAAGGTGCGAGTTTGAAGTTATACAGGTCACCGATACCACCCTGAGACGCTGGGGTGTTAATCAGGATACGAGCCGTTTTCATTTTCTGACCGAAGTAAGAAACGCGAGCCGGTTGGTTATCCTGGTCAGTGTACAGGCAAGAGGTATGACCGATACCGCCCATAGCAACCAGTTTCTCTGCTTTTTCTACCGCGTCTTCGAAATCTTTAGCGCGGTACATTGCCAGAGTCGGGGACAGTTTTTCATGTGCGAACGGTTCGCTTTCATCAACAACGGTCACTTCACCGATCAGAATCTTGGTGTTTTCTGGTACAGAGAAGCCTGCCAGTTCAGCAATTTTATAGGCTGGCTGACCAACGATAGCCGCGTTCAGCGCACCGTTTTTCAGGATAACATCCTGAACAGCTTTCAGCTCTTTACCCTGCAACAGATAGCCGCCGTGGGTTGCAAAACGTTCACGTACAGCGTCATAAACAGAGTCAACAACAACAACAGACTGTTCAGAAGCACAGATTACGCCGTTGTCGAAGGTTTTGGACATCAGTACAGATGCAACTGCACGTTTGATATCAGCAGTTTCATCGATAACAACTGGAGTGTTGCCCGCGCCTACACCGATAGCTGGTTTACCGGAGCTGTATGCGGCTTTAACCATGCCCGGACCACCAGTCGCGAGGATCAGGTTGATGTCTGGGTGGTGCATCAGTGCGTTAGACAGTTCAACAGAAGGTTGATCGATCCAGCCGATCAGATCTTTCGGAGCACCGGCAGCGATAGCAGCCTGCAGAACGATATCAGCCGCTTTGTTGGTGGCATCTTTTGCACGCGGGTGCGGGGAGAAGATAATGGCGTTACGGGTCTTCAGACTGATCAGCGATTTGAAGATAGCAGTTGAAGTCGGGTTAGTGGTCGGAACGATACCGCAAATAATACCGATTGGTTCAGCGATAGTGATGGTACCAAAAGTGTCGTCTTCAGACAGAACACCACAGGTTTTTTCATCTTTATAGGCGTTGTAGATATATTCAGAAGCAAAGTGGTTTTTGATCACTTTATCTTCGACGATACCCATGCCGGATTCGGCAACGGCCATTTTCGCGAGTGGGATTCGAGCATCTGCAGCAGCCAGAGCGGCGGCGCGGAAGATTTTGTCTACTTGCTCTTGAGTGAAACTGGCATATTCACGCTGGGCTTTTTTTACACGCTCTACGAGTGCGTTAAGTTCAGCGACATTAGTAACAGCCATAATGCTCTCCTGATAATGTTAAACTTTTTTAGTAAATCATCTGCTCGAATACGAGAGTATAGTCAGTGCGGTGATGATTTGCTTAACCTATGAAAATCAAAAGCTTACTCGCGCTCACACTCACTGTGATTTACTAAAAGAGTTTAAACATTAGAGTTATTATCTCTAATGCGTCACTTCCAGGTGGCGTAAGCAAGATTACTCACTTCTGGGTACTGATTACGTGATCCAAATCAAATTTTTGCAAAGCTGACACCTTTCAGCATCGCTTTTCGCCATTATAGCTAACAGTTAATAAATTGTAGTATGATTTGGTGGCTACATTAGCATGTTTTGCACAACTAGATAACAATAACGAATGATAGCAATTTTAAGTAGTTAGGAGGTGAAAAATGCTGTCAAAAGGCGTATTGTCAGCGCGTCTTTTCAACCTTATTTATGGCTAACATTATCCGGCTTTTGCTTCGGAGCTAACCGTGATTCAGACCTTTTTTGATTTTCCCGTTTACTTCAAATTTTTCATCGGGTTATTTGCGCTGGTCAACCCGGTAGGGATTATTCCCGTCTTTATCAGCATGACCAGTTATCAGACAGCGGCAGCGCGAAACAAAACTAACCTTACAGCCAACCTGTCTGTGGCCATTATCTTGTGGATCTCGCTTTTTCTCGGCGACACGATTCTGCAACTTTTTGGTATATCAATTGATTCGTTCCGTATCGCCGGGGGCATCCTGGTGGTGACGATAGCGATGTCGATGATCAGCGGCAAGCTTGGCGAGGATAAACAGAACAAGCAAGAAAAATCAGAAACCGCGGTACGTGAAAGCATTGGTGTGGTGCCATTGGCGTTGCCGTTGATGGCGGGGCCAGGGGCGATCAGTTCTACCATCGTCTGGGGTACGCGTTATCACAGCATTAGCTATCTGTTTGGTTTCTTTGTGGCTATTGCATTGTTCGCTTTATGTTGCTGGGGATTGTTCCGCATGGCACCGTGGCTGGTACGGGTTTTACGCCAGACCGGCATCAACGTGATTACGCGTATTATGGGGCTATTGCTGATGGCATTGGGGATTGAATTTATCGTTACTGGTATTAAGGGGATTTTCCCCGGCCTGCTTAATTAATTCCTTTCAAATGAAACGGAGCTGCCATGCTCCGTTTACTTCGTCATTATTTTTACTTTGTTCCCGCGCAGTTATCAAAAGCAAAAGGAATAGGTAAAATATTCTTCTCAAATTACAGTTAGTTATAAGGATTTCCTTAACTGCTTCTCCTCACCATCATGTTATTTTCGCCACATCATAATCCTGGGCTTGCTGAAGAATAATTGAAATGATATTAGTAATTCCACTGCCTTTGGTAGAGGAAAGTGCTAAATAATAATCAATTGTTAAATTATTGTGCATTTCACTACTGGAACTGTAATCAGAAAAGATAGACATGCTTAGCCAATCTCTATTTGATTGAATTGAAAGATGTTTGTTAAGGCATGGATGCAAGCTATAGATTCTGATACGGTCAATAAAAGAGAATTGCTTAACAATTTTGCAAAATGTATTGGCGAGTAAGAACCGCATTTGGTACTTTCCGGGCAACCGCCAGACGATTCTTTATTGGTAATGAGAATAATTAACAATTAAAGAGCGTCGCGAAAGAATAATGTGTCTCGACAGGGGAGACACAGTACGAATCGACATAAGGTGATCGTCTGAATCACCAGAATAAATAAAGTCGGTGATAGTAATACGTAACGATAAAGTAACCTGACAGCAGAAAGTCTCCGAGCCTGTGCAGGGTCCCAATCCGGGATTACACATGCTGGTTAATACCAGTAATTATAATGAGGGAGTCCAAAAAACAATGACCAACATCACCAAGAGAAGTTTAGTAGCAGCTGGCGTTCTGGCTGCGCTAATGGCAGGGAATGTCGCGCTGGCAGCTGATGTACCCGCAGGCGTCACACTGGCGGAAAAACAAACACTGGTACGTAACAATGGTTCAGAAGTTCAGTCATTAGATCCGCACAAAATTGAAGGTGTTCCGGAGTCTAATATCAGCCGAGACCTGTTTGAAGGCTTACTGGTCAGCGATCTTGACGGTCATCCAGCACCTGGCGTCGCTGAATCCTGGGATAATAAAGACGCGAAAGTCTGGACCTTCCATTTGCGTAAAGATGCGAAATGGTCTGATGGCACGCCAGTCACAGCACAAGACTTTGTGTATAGCTGGCAACGTTCTGTTGATCCGAACACTGCTTCTCCGTATGCCAGTTATCTGCAATATGGGCATATCGCCGGTATTGATGAAATTCTTGAAGGGAAAAAACCGATTACCGATCTCGGCGTGAAAGCTATTGATGATCACACATTAGAAGTCACCTTAAGTGAACCCGTTCCGTACTTCTATAAATTACTTGTTCACCCATCAACTTCACCGGTGCCAAAAGCCGCTATCGAGAAATTCGGCGAAAAATGGACCCAGCCTGGTAATATCGTCACCAACGGTGCCTATACCTTAAAAGATTGGGTCGTAAACGAACGAATCGTTCTTGAACGCAGCCCGACCTACTGGAACAACGCGAAAACCGTTATTAACCAGGTAACCTATTTGCCTATTGCTTCTGAAGTTACCGATGTCAACCGCTACCGTAGTGGTGAAATCGACATGACTTATAACAACATGCCGATCGAATTGTTCCAGAAGCTGAAAAAAGAGATCCCGGACGAAGTTCACGTTGATCCATACCTGTGCACTTACTATTACGAGATTAACAACCAGAAACCGCCATTCAACGATGTGCGTGTGCGTACCGCACTGAAACTAGGTATGGACCGCGATATCATTGTTAATAAAGTGAAAGCGCAGGGCGACATGCCCGCCTATGGTTACACTCCACCGTATACTGATGGCGCAAAATTGACTCAGCCGGAATGGTTTGGCTGGAGCCAGGAAAAACGTAACGAAGAAGCGAAAAAACTGCTGGCTGAAGCGGGTTATACCGCAGACAAACCGTTGACCATCAACCTGTTGTATAACACCTCCGATCTGCATAAAAAGCTGGCGATTGCTGCCTCTTCATTGTGGAAGAAAAACATTGGTGTAAACGTCAAACTGGTTAACCAGGAGTGGAAAACGTTCCTCGACACCCGTCACCAGGGTACTTTTGATGTGGCCCGTGCAGGCTGGTGTGCTGACTACAACGAACCAACTTCCTTCCTGAACACCATGCTTTCGAACAGCTCGATGAATACCGCGCATTATAAGAGCCCGGCCTTTGACAGCATTATGGCGGAAACGCTGAAAGTGACTGACGAGGCGCAGCGCACAGCTCTGTACACTAAAGCAGAACAACAGCTGGATAAGGATTCGGCCATTGTTCCTGTTTATTACTACGTGAATGCGCGTCTGGTGAAACCGTGGGTTGGTGGCTATACCGGCAAAGATCCGCTGGATAATACCTATACCCGGAATATGTACATTGTGAAGCACTAATGGCAATACGTGGGGCAGGAGTGTCCTGCTCCACGGTGTCTGATTTTTATCGCATTACAGAAGGCACAGGCCAGAAGGTAGGGCAATGTTAAAATTTATTCTACGTCGCTGTCTGGAAGCGATTCCGACGCTATTTATTCTTATTACTATTTCGTTCTTTATGATGCGCCTCGCGCCGGGAAGCCCTTTTACCGGCGAACGTACTTTACCGCCTGAAGTGATGGCCAATATCGAAGCGAAATATCATCTTAATGATCCGATCATGACACAGTATTTCAGCTACCTGAAACAACTGGCGCACGGTGATTTCGGTCCATCGTTTAAATATAAAGATTATTCGGTCAATGACCTGGTGGCATCCAGTTTTCCCGTTTCTGCCAAACTGGGAGCCGCAGCATTTTTCCTTGCGGTAATACTGGGTGTTAGTGCTGGCGTTATTGCCGCATTAAAACAAAACACCAAATGGGACTATACCGTGATGGGGCTGGCAATGACCGGGGTTGTTATCCCCAGTTTTGTGGTTGCGCCATTATTAGTCATGATATTTGCGATCATTTTGCATTGGCTGCCGGGCGGTGGCTGGAATGGTGGGGCGCTTAAATTCATGATATTGCCGATGGTGGCGTTGTCACTCGCCTATATCGCCAGTATTGCGCGTATTACCCGTGGCTCTATGATTGAAGTATTACACTCCAATTTTATTCGTACTGCCCGGGCGAAAGGGTTACCTATGCGGCGGATCATTTTACGCCACGCATTAAAACCTGCTCTGTTACCCGTGCTCTCCTATATGGGCCCCGCATTTGTCGGCATTATTACCGGTTCTATGGTTATCGAAACCATTTATGGTTTGCCGGGGATTGGGCAACTGTTCGTTAATGGCGCATTGAACCGTGACTATTCCTTAGTGTTAAGCCTGACCATCCTGGTTGGTGCTTTAACCATTTTGTTTAATGCCATTGTCGATGTGCTATATGCGGTTATCGACCCGAAAATCCGTTACTGATACTGGAGCTCGCGATGATGTTAAGTAAGAAAAACAGCGAGACGCTGGAAAATTTCAGTGAAAAGCTGGAGGTCGAAGGGCGCAGCTTGTGGCAGGACGCACGTCGACGTTTTATGCATAACCGTGCGGCGGTTGCCAGTCTGATAGTGCTGGTGCTGATCGCGTTATTTGTAATCCTGGCACCGATGCTTTCGCAGTTTGCCTATGACGATACTGACTGGGCGATGATGTCCAGCGCCCCGGATATGGAGTCCGGTCACTACTTTGGTACTGACTCATCCGGTCGCGACCTGCTTGTGCGCGTTGCGATTGGCGGGCGTATCTCACTCATGGTCGGTGTTGCTGCGGCACTGGTGGCAGTGGTCGTCGGGACACTTTATGGTTCGCTTTCCGGTTATCTGGGCGGTAAAGTGGATTCGGTAATGATGCGTCTGCTGGAAATCCTCAACTCCTTCCCATTCATGTTCTTCGTCATTTTGCTGGTGACCTTTTTCGGTCAAAACATCCTGCTGATTTTCGTGGCGATAGGCATGGTTTCCTGGCTGGATATGGCTCGTATTGTGCGTGGGCAAACCCTGAGTCTGAAGCGCAAAGAGTTTATTGAGGCGGCACAAGTTGGCGGTGTATCGACATCGGGCATTGTTATTCGCCACATTGTGCCGAATGTACTCGGTGTGGTGGTGGTCTACGCATCACTTCTGGTGCCCAGCATGATCCTCTTTGAATCTTTCCTTAGCTTCCTGGGGTTGGGTACGCAAGAGCCGTTAAGCAGCTGGGGTGCATTGCTGAGTGATGGCGCGAACTCGATGGAAGTCTCTCCATGGTTATTGTTGTTCCCAGCGGGATTCCTCGTGGTGACGCTGTTTTGTTTCAACTTTATCGGCGATGGCTTGCGTGATGCCCTCGACCCGAAAGATCGTTAAGGAGTGCAGCCATGAGCGTAATTGAAACTGCAACTGTGCCGCTCGCACAACAACAGGCTGACGCACTGCTGAACGTGAAAGATTTGCGTGTCACCTTTAGTACCCCGGACGGCGACGTCACGGCGGTCAATGATTTGAATTTTTCCCTACGTGCCGGAGAAACGCTGGGTATTGTAGGTGAGTCTGGTTCGGGTAAATCGCAAACTGCATTTGCGTTGATGGGCCTGTTGGCTGCCAACGGACGTATTGGCGGATCGGCAACCTTCAATGGGCGTGAAATCCTCAATTTGCCAGAGCATGAACTCAATAAACTGCGCGCTGAACAAATCTCAATGATTTTTCAGGACCCAATGACTTCGTTGAATCCCTATATGCGCGTCGGTGAGCAGTTAATGGAAGTGCTGATGCTGCATAAGAACATGAGCAAAGCTGAGGCGTTTGAAGAGTCGGTGCGGATGCTCGATGCGGTAAAAATGCCGGAAGCGCGTAAACGCATGAAAATGTACCCGCACGAATTTTCTGGCGGCATGCGTCAGCGAGTCATGATTGCGATGGCATTGCTATGTCGACCTAAGCTACTGATTGCGGATGAACCCACTACTGCGCTGGACGTCACCGTACAGGCGCAGATCATGACGCTATTAAATGAACTGAAGCGGGAATTTAATACCGCCATCATTATGATCACCCACGATCTTGGCGTGGTGGCGGGGATCTGTGACAAAGTGCTGGTAATGTACGCCGGGCGCACGATGGAATATGGCAATGCGCGCGATGTCTTTTATCAACCCGTTCATCCTTATTCTATCGGTTTGCTCAACGCGGTGCCGCGTCTTGATGCGGAAGGTGAAACAATGTTGACCATCCCGGGTAATCCGCCAAACTTGCTGCGATTACCGAAAGGTTGCCCGTTCCAGCCACGTTGTCCACATGCGATGGAAATTTGTAGTAGCGCACCGCCGCTGGAAGAGTTTACGCCTGGCCGTCTGCGTGCTTGCTTTAAACCGGTGGAGGAACTGTTATGAATGCTGTAACTGAAGGAAGAAAAGTCCTCCTTGAAATCGCCGATCTTAAAGTGCACTTTGAAATCAAAGATGGCAAACAGTGGTTCTGGCAACCGCCGAAAACGCTCAAAGCCGTCGATGGTGTCACTCTTCGCCTGTATGAAGGGGAAACATTAGGTGTGGTAGGGGAATCGGGATGCGGTAAGTCCACCTTTGCTCGCGCCATCATCGGTTTGGTCAAGGCGACCGACGGTCATGTTGCCTGGTTAGGTAAAGAGTTGCTGGGCATGAAGCCCGATGAATGGCGTGCCGTTCGCAGTGATATTCAGATGATTTTCCAGGATCCGTTGGCATCGCTAAACCCGCGTATGACCATCGGCGAGATCATCGCTGAACCACTGCGTACTTATCATCCGAAAATGTCACGCCAGGAAGTTCGCGAGCGCGTGAAGGCGATGATGCTGAAAGTCGGGTTATTGCCTAACCTGATTAACCGCTATCCGCATGAGTTCTCCGGTGGGCAGTGCCAGCGTATCGGGATTGCTCGTGCTCTTATTCTTGAACCGAAGCTGATTATCTGCGATGAGCCGGTTTCGGCGCTGGACGTGTCAATTCAGGCGCAGGTGGTCAACCTGCTCCAGCAGCTGCAACGTGAGATGGGATTGTCATTAATTTTTATCGCTCATGACCTGGCCGTGGTAAAACACATTTCCGATCGTGTGTTGGTGATGTATCTCGGCCATGCGGTAGAACTGGGGACCTATGATGAGGTCTACCACAATCCACTACATCCTTACACCAGGGCATTGATGTCGGCAGTCCCCATACCTGATCCGGATCTGGAGAAGAACAAAACCATCCAGTTACTGGAAGGGGAATTACCGTCGCCGATCAACCCGCCTTCCGGTTGTGTTTTCCGTACCCGTTGCCCGATTGCCGGTCCGGAGTGCGCCAAAACACGTCCTGTTCTGGAGGGGAGTTTCAGACACGCCGTTTCTTGCCTGAAAGTCGATCCGCTTTAAACACAATAAGGGCTGACAGTTGTCAGCCCTTTTTCACGCTAAAAGCGATTATTTATTCCCGCCAGATGATATGGCAAAGTTTGTGATCTTTTCCGCGGCATAACAGAATGCGGGCGAAAACATCGTTGATTTCACCATCTTCACTGTCCGCCAGACCAATCACCACTTCGGCAAAAAAGTCTGGGTTCAAATCGAAATCAACATGTTCCTGCCAGTCTTCCGCCGGATCGAATAACTCCGCGCCGCCGCGCTCTTCAAACTGAAGATTGAACAGCAGAACATCAGCTGGATCGAGATTGTCGGCAGCCAGTTCGAGAAAAATATCGTAGGCCTGCTCAAGCGTTTCATCTTCAGTCAGGCGATTGTTTAGATCCATATCCATAGTCACTACCTGTTTAACCTCTGTTGGCGACGTTTTACAGCAACGGACTGAAGAAGTAAAACAGTCGCTCGGCGACACGTTGCCATAATGGACGTTTTAGCCATAAACGGGCATCGAGCAGACGTGAACGCGAAATATAATCGTCCTGAACGGCGGCAAGGTCTGCACCAAAACCTTTATCGTCGATTGCCAGGGTAATCTCGAAATTCAGCCACAGACTACGCATATCAAGGTTAACGGTGCCAACCAGACTTAGTTCGCCATCGACCAGCACGCTCTTGGTATGCAGTAACCCGCCTTCAAACTGATAAATTTTAACCCCAGCAGCAAGAAGTTCCGTAAAGAATGCGCGACTGGCCCAGCCGACCAGCATCGAGTCATTTTTTCGCGGAAGGATAATACTGACATCCACCCCGCGCTGCGCCGCCGTGCAAATCGCATGAAGTAAATCATCGCTTGGCACAAAGTAGGGCGTGGTCATGATCAAATATTCACGCGCCGAATAAGCCGCAGTCAATAATGCCTGGTGAATGAGATCTTCCGGAAAGCCGGGGCCAGAAGCAATTGTGTGAATGGTGTGACCGCTGGCCTGTTCAAACGGCATAATATTGACATCTGGTGGTGGCGGCAGAATACGTTTTCCGGTTTCAATCTCCCAGTCGCAGGAATAAATAATCCCCATCGCGGTGGCGATGGGGCCTTCCATACGCGCCATCAGATCAATCCATTGCCCTACGCCCGCATCTTGTTTGAAGTAGCGAGGATCGACCATATTCATGCTGCCGGTGTACGCGATGTAATTATCGATCATGATCATCTTGCGATGTTGGCGCAGGTCCATACGGCGTAAAAACACACGCATCAGATTGACCTTTAAGGCTTCGACCACTTCAATACCGGCATTACGCATTAGCTCGGGCCACGGGCTGCGGAAAAAAGCCACACTCCCGGCGGAGTCGAGCATCAATCGGCAATGAATACCACGCCGTGCAGCCGCCATTAATGATTCAGCCACCTGGTCCGCCATGCCGCCGGGCTGCCAGATATAAAACACCATCTCAATATTATGGCGCGCGAGCTGGATGTCGCGGATTAACGCCTGCATCACATCATCTGACTCGGTCATCAGTTGTAGCTGATTCCCTTTGACCCCAGCGATCCCCTGACGACGCTCGCAAAGCTTGAATAATGGCGCAGCGACACTGCTATTTTCTTCGGCGAAGATATGCTTACAGGCTTTAAGGTCGTTAAGCCATTTTGCGGTGGAAGGCCACATCGCTCTGGCGCGCTCAGCGCGGCGTTTGCCTAAATGGAGCTCGCCAACGGCAAGATAGGCAATAATTCCGACTAACGGCAGAATGTAAATAATCAACAGCCAGGCCATCGCGGAGGGAACTGCGCGTCGTTTCATTAGAATGCGTAAAGTTACGCCTGCAATGAGCAACCAGTATCCCAGAATGGCCAACCAACTCACCAACGTATAAACGGTTGTCATAGATTAGAAATCCTTTTGAAAGCGCATTGTTATGAGTTTACGCATATGGATTCATCTGGCAAATAAAAACGCGGGAAAAGCACTGGTCAGCGTCGGGGGTGGGGGTATAATGACCATTCTGTTATTGCATAGAGTAGTTAACATGAAGCGGAGTAGAACGGAAGTGGGGCGCTGGCGCATGCAGCGTCAGGCTAGCCGACGTAAATCGCGTTGGCTTGAGGGGCAATCGCGCCGAAATATGCGTATCCACAGCATCAGGAAGTGCATTCTAAACAAACAGCGTAACTCGTTATTGTTTGCGATCTACAATATCTAAATGTACTGGGCACCATTGCGGTGCCCAATAAGTTTACTCTTCCGTCTTTAAACTCTATTTTTGCGCCGATTCTTTACTGTCAGCTTTCGTTTCTTGTTCATCGTTATCGCTGAAAATACCATGACCTGAGTTCAACAACATTGAAACGAGCATATCATTATTAATCTCTTCACCATTTAAAACTCGCGCCAGAATTTCGCTGCCAAACAGTTGCGGTGAGAGAATGATATCCGGATGTACCATCTTAATCTTATTCAGGTTTTTGCTATCACTGACGGCGAGAACTGTTTTGACATCACTGCTCATATCTTTTGCCGAGAGTACAACAAACGCGTTATCTGCATCGTTATCACTCAGCGCCAGAATGGCCCGGCAACGATCGATTCCCGCTTTCTTTAATACTGAACTGTCATTACTGTCACCGGGGATAACATCAGCGTTATCGCCTAAGCGTTGCTCAAGTTGCTTGATATCATCTTCAGGCAAGTTGCTGATAACCGTTACGTTTTGTCCGCGTTGATTCAGTTGCAGGATCGTATTGATGGCGAGAATCGAATGTCCGCAAACAATAAAATGATCTTTACGATGCATTGTATGATTGTTTCCTTTTACAAGTTTGTTGAATCCCCCGCGGATAAGCGGACCAAAAATTGAGGTCATAGATGTGGCAAAAACGGTAATGCCGGAAATAATGACCGAAATAGTGAACAATCGTGCTGATTCAGAAACAGGGACAATATCGCCATAGCCGACGGTTGACATGGTTTCTATCGAAAAATAGAACGCGGTCATCAAACTTTCTATTCGCGGATTAAAACCTTCGCTTAAATAAAGCGCACCGTAGGTTGAGTAAAACAGTAATGTCGTGAAACTAATAAATGCAAAAATTGTCCCGGCTGCGGCGCTACTGTGGGAGAAGTCTTTGCGCAGTATCAGCAAAAACACCAGCGTAAAAATGCAAAATCCAATACTAAATTTCAGCCAGGGATAAAAATGCAGGGTGTAAATTAGCGCTATCAACAACAAAATGATACTGATTGCCCATGCGAGCTTTGCCCGGAACAGTAAGCCAATGGAGTTCAGGACAAGAAAGACGCCGAGCATAAATAGTGGGGCGTTTGCCAGCAAGGAGAGATCCAACTCTGAAAATGCTTTGATATGGAAAATATCAAGCAAATTGACCGACATACCATAGATTGTTTTAAAAATAAGCAATCCATTTAAAAAGACGGCCAGCGCGAGAATGTCGTGCCGAAGGGTCACCCATAAATTTGTTGCTGTTTGTTTGAATGTAGCCCAGTGACTCACTGATACCTCTGTAACCACAATTTTGTTTAATTATCTTAGCGTGCACATTTTCTGAACATACATGCAGCGCGTGAATGTGTTAAACAATAGTAGATGACTTTATCCGCAGTAATCAAAGGATTTGAGCGAGCAACTGTACCTCAGGAAAGGTCATTTTTCCTGAATATGCTCACATCATATAAAGAAATACAGATAAAGTTATTATCTGCTTGTGGTAGTGAATGCACTGACCGGCTATAAGGAAAGGCCAAACAAGAACACGGTTGCAAAAACCGTGCCCTTAAATATTGAATCTCTATTCAGAACACTTTCTTAAATTGTCATTTGGCATATTACGAACAATTCCGCGTAAAAACGTTCTGTTACGCTAAACCCTTATCCAGCAGGCTTTCAAGGATGTAAACCATAACACTCTGCGAACTAGTGTTACATTGCGTGTAGCTTTGAGTGGGCAACTTTGTGTACACTTTTGTGTACCCAAAAACAAAAATGTGTACCCATTCAATGATCACCGACACAAAGCTCAGGAAGGCGCTCGGCAAGAAAAGAGATGATATCGAGATTATTTCTGATTCGCACGGGCTCAACGCCAGAATCAGCCAGGCCGGAAAAATATCATTTTTCTATCGGTATCGCTGGGCCGGTAAAGCGGTAAAACTCAATGTTGGTGATTATCCTGCAATGAGTATCACCCAGGCAAGAGAGCGTCGCCAACAATTCAGAAACTGGTTAACTGAGGGACTGGATCCGCGAGAGCAGGTGAAGCTGGATAAGCAGACCCGACAGGAAGCGATGTCCGTTGCCGAAGCGTTCAATTACTGGATTGAAAGGCACTGTATCGCTAACGGGCTAGTTAAAGTCGATTACTATCGCCAGGTGTTTGAGAAACATATCGCCGAACCGATGAAGAATGTCAAAGTCGATAACACAGCGAAAATGCACTGGATCAACGTCTTCGATTCTATAGAAAGCAGGGTGATGGCTCATTACATGCTTTCGCTGTGCAAACGGGCGTTTAGGTTCTGCGTTAACAGAAGTGTGATCGCCTCAAACCCACTCGAGGGATTACTGCCATCTGATGTCGGGCAAAAGCCTAAAAAGAGAACTCGCAGGATTGACGATGACGATCTGCGCAAAATCTATCAGTGGTTGAAAAGCCATATGTCGATAGAGTCCGTTTTCCTGGTGAAATTTATTATGCTTACCGGATGCCGTACGGCTGAGATTCGACTTAGTGAGAGATCATGGTTTCGATTGGATGATAATGAGTGGGTCGTGCCTGCGGGCAGTTATAAAACTCGGGTACATATTAGAAGGGGACTCTCAGACGCCGCCGTTAACCTGGTCAGAAATCACCTCAAGAAAATAAACACCAATCACCTGGTGACTTCACAACGTAAAATTGATGGCGGGATCAAAGATTCGCCCGTTCATTCACCTGTGGCATCCAATTACGCCCGTTCTATTTGGAATGGAACAGGTATGGCAGAGTGGTCGCTTCATGATATGAGGCGGACGATAGCCACAAATCTCTCTGAGTTAGGTTGCCCGCCGCACGTAATTGAAAAGCTGCTCGGGCATCAGATGGTGGGGGTTATGGCGCATTACAACCTTCATGACTATATCGATGATCAGAAACACTGGCTCCGCGTTTGGCAGAGCCATCTTGAAGAGATCATCGGAGAGCCCTTCAGTTAATTTATCTTCTTTTTATCCTCCCACTCTTTGATTGACTCAGAGCGCCAGCGGTTAGGGTTGCCGGGCCAGTCAGGGGGTGGGAACGGGCATACGAAGCCCCGAGGCATTGTGTCTGCACTTTGCCATGACCAAAGGGTTTTGCGTGAAATTTTGTAGCGACTGGTCAGGTCTGACGTTACCAAAATATCATCCATAGCTCTCTCCAGTTGCCCGTTCGGGCCATTCAAAATCTTTTTCAACCAACCTGCCCGGGCAGGGAGCGGAGACGGCGCATGCCGGTCATCGCTGTGGCCACGTAGCTCGCCTTTCGGTTCACCACCTCCACCCAGACTTTCACGCCTTCAACCTTCACCGTATAAGTCTCTTTCATCTTGCTTCGCCCATAGTCGCCATATGTTTGCAAGTGAGCCGCCAGCGCAACATCGCAAGCGCGGCGACCAATAGGTGATTGCTTACTGCGATTAATCAGCTTCATCATCACTGCACTCCCAAAGTGGCTACGACATCACTCGCTGTTTCGCGGGTACTGCCTTTGCTGGATATAGCCCGGCGAGCACTGACGCGGTGCAGCGTGAAGCCGTGCTGTTCGTAAAGTTCAATTACGCGCGGAGCGGTAGAATTGCTGATCACCACTTTTGCCCCCCGCTGGTGGGCTGCCACACAGCTTTCCGTAAGTTCTACCTGGCTATCCCATGAGAACCCACCAGCCGCATAGTTAGTGAAACCAGCGGTGCCGGGCAGCGGCTCATAAGGCGGATCGCAGTAAACGACGTCACCATCACCTGCCAGCGCGAGCGTGCGCCTGAAGCCTGCATTCATGAATACGCATGCGTGAGCCTTCCGCTTAAATGCCCTGATCTCTTCTTCCGGGAAATATTGCGCTTTATATTTCCCAAAGCCGACGTTAAAAAAACCGTCCAGGTTATAACGGATCAGCCCGTTGAAGCAGTGCCGGTTGAGGTAAAGGAACGCTGCTGCGCGCTCGACCGCATCCAGCCGCTGCGCGTTGAATGCTTCACGAATTACCGTGTAGTTTTCGGCATCATTCAGATGCCTGAATGCCTTCATTGCCTCATAGATCACCGAGTCGGGGACCACCGCCAGCATCTGATACAGGTTAATCAGGTCAGCGTTGACGTCAGCCAGAAGAAAGCGTTCGTGCTTGTCTGAGTTAAGGAACACCGAGCCGCCACCCACAAAAGGCTCAATAAGGCGTTTACCTGCGGGGATCAAACGATCCAGTTCCGGCAGCAGCGAATATTTGCCGCCAGCCCATTTAAGGAACGGGCGCTGCCAGCTGCGCAGCGCCGGTTCTTCTATGGGCATCGCCGCAGCTCCACTGCAAACAGAGCCGTATCTCATGCTGCCACCTGCTTTTCGTTAAGTTCTTCAGCCAGTCGTTGCGCCTTCAGTGGGTTGGTAACGACTTCACCCCACGGCAGCAACCATCCGTTTTTCTCTTTGAGCCAGGGAAGGCGCACCGCGCCAACCCTGATGTCGTCGTGAGCGTGAGTCATAGGATGGACTCCATTTCGTCGATGTAGAGGCCCTGAGCAATCAGGCGGCTACGGCGGGCGGCACGGGCTATGCACTCCTGCCGTCTACCTTCCTGCGATTGCTCAATGGCGCGCCGGGTGAACAGGCGCGATTTGCCCTGCGGCGTCACAACCTTCGGCTTCGTGACCAGGTCGAAAGTCCGGTCGCAGATTCCTTCCTCGTTGAGCCATTTTTCCGACTCAACGATCTGAGCTATCTGTCCGGAGCCGCGGGTGATCCCGTTGGCGACCCGGTTAAACTCAATGAGCGTTACGCCAAACTTCTCAGCGATTTCACTACCGGTGACCGGGCGGCCGCGCGTCTGAATCATCCAGATAACGCGCTCACGGAGGCCGGAGAATTGTCCGGTTCGCCCGGGCCTGCGATAGAAGGGGGTGCGTTTCATTCGAGCTCCAGTATGCGGCGCTTAGTGTCCGCAACAAGTTCGAGGAAATCATTTCTGCGTGCGCGAAGCCGGGCTATTTCTGTTTCACATTCAGCAGCTGTAAGGCGATAAACGATGAGCTGCTTACCGTCCGGGAAGTCTGAGCAGTAGCTGATGAAGTCCACCCAATCCCTGCCGGAGCAATCAAGGTGACCGACCAGTTGCCATCTGTATGCCGGATCGAAGGAGCCGCGGGTTAGGGTGGAGTAGTGAGTGGCGGCAATGACCGACTTAATCTCAACGAGCCCGTCCTGGCCAACGAGTCCGTCTGGGCTGTCACCGTAGGTTTCGTGATCAAAGAACCCACCGTTATCCACGTCGACGAAGTTCATCTCTTCGTACAGCATGCGGGCAATTGGCTCCTGTTCGTGCCCGCGCTCCATGTGCTCGTTTGAAAAGCCAAATTCAGACTTGCACCCCTTAATCTGCTCAAGAGCCAATTGAAGGGCATAACGCTTGGCTGGTTCGCCAAAAGCCTTCCCATCGTTAGCCATGATCAGGCCGAAGTTTGAAGCGGTGGCCTTACCCAGGCGAAGAGCGTCCCACTCTTCACCGTTTTGCTCGACGTCGTGCCAGATCATGATGAACACTCCTGCTCAAGCTGGCGGCGATGCTCTGGAGAAATGTCCATTCTCGCCAGCACTGCATCAAGGTTGCCATCGCGCTTGAAGGCGGCCTTAGCGTTATTCCAAGCCTGCGTTTTCTCCGGCGAAAGCACCGGCTTTGTGACGCGCGCCGGGCTTAAGCGGAGACCTTCAACCGATTCCTTTCCGAACCGGACATTTTTATCGACGTAAACAGTGACCTTCACGCCTACCCAATCCTCAAGGAAGGGGGATCCGGTAATGCTTTTCAGCATCTTGCTGTTCGTGGCATTCAGAATCATCGGCTTAAGCTTTTCGCCAGGGCGCAGCTCGCGCTCTTCAAAATAAGCAGTGTTAAAAACGTCTTTGGATTTTTTTGTTTTGTCGTTTTCTAACGTTGCCCGGGCGATCGTCAGCACCGTTGGCTCAACGATGTCGGCGCTGCTGAGGTAAGGGGAGTCAAATGCCTTGCGGTAATGTGTTTTTGAATCTGTCATTTTGCAGCCTCTCTGATGAATCTGTTTACCAAAGGCCTGAGAGCATCCTGAATAGTGAAATGCTCGCGTCGCTCTTTGCTGCTGTCATAAATCGGTGTCCAGCCGCATCCCGTATTCACCTGGATCACCTGGTAACTACCTTTCCCATCTCTCCACTGAATTCCGTTCATCGAGAGCCACTCCTTAAAGTCGGCTAATTTCGATTTGTGGAGTAAATTTCTGCGGGCCATTAACTCTCTCCTTAAAACGGGTAGCCGGTACGGTGATCCCAGTCGTATTCCGCCTGGGCGTAAGCAACTGCCGAAATGAAATCGTTGTAGGCCTCGCCAGCTTTATCGCTGCGAAGCCCTTCGTATGGGCTGGAGTCAATCGGGACCGAGAAGTGGAAGAGGCCGGATGGCTCTTTTGGCATCATGTCGATGATTTTCTGCGCCCGGTCGTCGATCCACTTCTCTTTCTCGTCGGTGATCTGCTGCTCAGCCCAGCGCCGATCTTCGATGCGGTCGTAAGTGAGGTATGCGTTCATGGTTGCCTCAGTAATGAATTTTCGCGCAGGGGATCAGGTCATCTTTCAGAGCGGTAAGCACTTCGATAGCCTGCTCGCGGGTTAAGCTGGTTTGGCTGGTGAGCGCGTTAACGATGTTGGTGCCGACCGTCTTGCGGTGCTTAACGTCAGCTTCACGCTTTGCCTGCTCATCGGCGAGGCGCTTCTCTTCGGCCAGGCGGGCATCTTCGGCCTGTTTGGCCTTCAGGCGCTCGGCTTCAACCGCCGCGGCTTTTTCGCGTTCCGCCCGGGCTTCCGCTTCCTGCTTCTCGCGAGCTGCACGCTGTTCCGCTTCGACGCGCTGGCGCTCCGCCAGTTCAGCGCGGGCTTTCTCTTCGGCTTCACGGCGCGCTGCGGCTTCAATCTCCGCTTTGTGCTTCGCTTCGGCATCGCGGCGGGCTTGTTCTGCCGCTTCCTGTTTCAGCCGCTCATCACGTTCACGCTGAGCCTGTTCCGCCAGACGGCGCTGCTCTTCGCGGTCACGGTCAAAATCCTTGTTCATCAGTAGAGCCATTTCGTGGTCCGCTTCGAACTTGGCAGCCAGCTCCTGATCGAACCTGATGTTCATCTCCAGCGCTTCGGCGTGCATCGCGTTCATGGCTTCTTCAGCCTTAATGCGTTCCTGCTCGGCTTCCCATTCGGTGAGTGGGCGGCGGGTCGCATCGCGCAGCTCGTCGCAGGCATCAACGAATCGCTTAATTTCGGCCTCAGCCGGACGCACAGCCTCTTTCAGGCGCTTCAGGTACTCACGGCCCGGCTTTTCGATTGCCGTCTTGCTGCGGGACACCTGCGCTGCCAGAGAGGCAACACGGTCACGGCCTTTCTTCGTGGACAGGTCCGGCACTTCGTTTACAGCCTGGCGGATTTGCTCAAGGTACGCGTCAAGGCCGCCCGCTACGTAAAGCACTGGGGCCTGTTCCGGCTTGATTTCGATGACAGTTAAGTCCGTTACTTCGCTCATGGTTTCTCCTGAAATTTGGATGTGCAGATCCCGCCCGCGTAATGCCAGGCCGATCGGTTGAATAGGGTGGTTACTGCTGCGCGATGGATTTCGCCGGGAACTCGCCGTTGCGGATGATGCTTTCTACCGGCCAGCACTCAGCTGACACTTTCTGCTCTGTAGCTGCCAGGCTGCATTCCTGCTGGCTGTCGTAAACGCCGAGAATGACATCCTGATAATCACCGTTGGTCATTGCCACGGTCAGGACGAGTGCGAATAAAGTTTCCATCAGTGAAGAGTCCTCCCGATGGCGACGGCGTAAAGGCGTTTTGCTTCTTCCCACGCCGGAGCATTGCGATGGAGCACCGCGAACGACGCGAGCCGTTGGGCCTCTCTGATCTGCTGCTGGTTTACCATGATTTCCTCTTGGCCTTATCGCGGCGAACGGAACGGTTAATACAAGACTTCAACGCATTTATTCAGTGTTTCAATGGGCGGTGGATGGCCGCCGGTTGTCATAAATGGGCAGACTCGAAAATCTGCCTATGTATGGCCGATAAAAAACCCGCCGGAGCGGGTCATTCATTCTTTGGTATGCCGCAAAGGGCGTTTAGCGTTTCAACGGGAATGGCAAGTGCGGTGCTGGTCGCTTCACGGCGTTCCACCTCAGGCAAATATGGCACTGCCTCAGGCCACATCTCAGCCAGTTTTTTAACAGTTGAGACTTTGGTTAGAGCACCTTTAACCTGCAATTGGAAGGCATCAACTTCATCGTAAAGAACGTTGATGGTTACCGTCGATTCAGTGAGTCGGTCGTGTAATTTTCCAACTTTCTTCAGCGTGCTGTAACTTTCAGGAACGAAACCCGAATCAATTACAGGCGCGAAGGAAGCTCCGAAGAACAGGTCGCTTTCAAGATCGTGCTTACCAATATGTTTTCCACGGTGGCGATAGCGATGATCCAAACCGTTCCTGGCTAATTCGTGATACTCACCATTAATAATGACCTTTAAAGTTGCAGTTTTAGCGCCGACCTGCATCTTGATGAAGGAGTTATCTTTGAAATCTTCCCGAGCCTTAGTTATTTGCTCATCGCTAGTGTTTTCCTGCTTGAGCAATGCCTGTCGAATTTCTTCAACAATTTTCGCCCTCTCATTAACCGCAGCTTTCGCTTTCTCAAACAATGGGGATGCGAGAAGCAGGTTATGGCATAGCTGATTTTTAATTTCGTTGTTAAGACGAATCATTGACTTACCCTCTGTCGTTACCCGCTGATGCGGGAGAAATGCTTTGTGGTGCAGCGCCGGGTGCTTATCTTCCGGTTGCCGTCGATGCAGCTGCAATTCACTGCACTACAAAACATTCCAGTTATTGCCGGGGTATTTATCCGCGCCCGGCGCGCGCTTTCCCGCTATTCCCCAACAGCAAGAAATCGCTTACTCTTTAAGCTCCCCAACAGTAGAAAGGATATGTTCATGCAAACCATGCGGACCGTGTGCCCTGACTGCGGAAGTGAGATGTTCAACCAGCCCGATGATTTTGACTTTGAGACAAATTTCACCGGCGTCAGTTGTGCTGACTGTGGTCGCGAAATCACTAAGGACGATGTTGTCAATCAGGCCACGGACACGGTCAAAAAACAGATCGACGACATGCTCAGGAATTCCCTGAAAGGAGCTGGCTGGAAGTTCAAGTAACTTTAAAAGCTCCCCGGTCTGGGTAAGCACTTCGCTGGCGTCTACATTGAGCAGTAGTGGCGCCATTTTTTTATCTGACATATACACCCCTCTGATTGTTTACCGTCAGCCCCTCGCAAAGAGCTGCTGGTAAATCGTTTAGCCATAATTGCCGCTCTTCCTGAGCCCGCCTATGGTCCGACGCATGGTTTACTGTCGCGCCGTTCGACTGACCGAATCTCCACTTCGCCGCTGGCTAACTTCGCTCAGCTGTCGATGTTTCGTTTCGATGGGTTGATAATGTACCAATAGTTCATTCAAGTAAAGTACCAAAAGTACATTTAAAGTGAATGGAAAGTTCATATGCAAGTATGTATATGAACTTTAAAGAGAAAAAATTTTTAGAATTTTTTGTGGGGAATGCCTGGAGGAGGGTGCGGATTGGATATTTTAGAGGTTCGTCACATCTACTAGTCTTGTGCGACCATTGAAAGTTGCGAAAAGTCCGCCGTCTGGCTCAACAACTGAAAGTTCAGCGTATCGAAGGAAGTCTGTTTTGATAACGGACATCAACACCTCTGCGGTATCAATGTTTATGACCTCAAGCCGGTGCGCGTAAAAATCATCTTTATTTTTGCTACCGGCAAACGATAGGGCGATGTAGCAGCCAAATTCAGATATGGCCGAACTGATGAGGTGAGTGGAAGTTTCTATCTTGAATAACTCTTTCCCGGTGTTATCCATGACTATGGCTGCAGCCATGTTGTTGTCTTTGCCGGTATGGACAGAAAATAAAAATCGCCCGTTAACAGCTATGCATTGAGGCTTAGGAGAAAGCTGCCCGCCGAGCTTAACCATAAACATGAATTTTTCATTCTTCAAAACCGCCAGAGTGTCATCTCTGATATTACTTTCATCACGTTTGAAAGCACCTAGCTGCCAACGTTTATCGTGGCTTAATTTGCAGGTAATGAGGTGATCACCAAGCTCGTACAAGACGCTGCCATCACTCAGCTCTGTAACCTTATTTGCTTCCATGCTTAACTTCCTCAGCTATGAAATCTGTATGCCCTTGACTGGCTTACCAGCACTTTCGCGCATATACGGAGAGAAGAAAAATCACCATCTTCGATGTACCAGGTTTCATATTTTTTATTGTCTGAAATCACAGCTAATTTTTTGTGCTGCTTTTGAAGGCGCTTAATGTAGAGATCATTGTCCAGAACGAAAATATATATGCCGTCACCGTCAAAGCAGTCGATGCTGACGTCGACGAAGATCTGGTCTCGAGGCTCGAACGTGCCAGACATCGAATCGCCATTCACGGCAATCATTTTAATGTGGTCAGCTGGGCGCCCACCAAATACGGCGCGAGCCTCTTCGGTTGAATACTCAATGGATCTGATGGTTTCAATGAATTCATCTCGCACGAGAACTCCCTGCCCAGCACTTGCCTGAATGTCAAAAACGTCTACACGGAAAGAATCATCCCTCATCGCCATATGCCCTTCAGATATGCCATCAGCAGCGCTGTCCCCCAACAGGAAAGACGAGGATGTGCCAATTATAGCCGCCAATTCCTGCAGCTTCCCACGTCTTGGAATAGCCTCCCCATTGAACCACTTGCTTACCGCTTTAGGCGTGAGCTTCATTCGTTTGGCTATTTCAGCCTGACGTCCATGAGCAGGTAAACCAGCTTTATCACAGGCCAGCGCTAGCCGTTGGGAAAACTCTTTACGCGCTTTTTCTTCTTGAACCATAGGTTCAATCATAATATCACTTGCGTGAACTATCAGTTCCGACATAATATGTACTTACAGTTCAATTTGAGGGTTAACAAATGCAACCTAAGAACCTTGGCGACATCATCAAGCAAATCCGTGTACCGGTGGTGGCGAAGGCTTGCGGGCGCACTCCCCGCGCTATCTACAAGTGGATTAACAGCGGTTGCCTGCCGCGTACCGATTACACCGGCGAAACAGGTTATGCGTCCAAAATCGCAGCTGCATCTGGTGGTCAGTTTACCGAGAACCAGATCCTTGAAATCAGTAAACCAAAAGCCGCTTAACGGCGGCCCTAACCACGAAGGGAAAGCAATGCATTCACTTGCGTATCAACACAATACCGGAATACACCCGGGAGCGATGATAAACCGCGCTCAACCTAAGGCGGCGCCAGACCACGAAAAGATCCGCGATGCGGTCAGGGCATGGTCGTCGGCGCTGGACAATCAGGACGTCGTTTCGGCGCTGATCATCAACGAATACCGGGAGCAGGGCGGGACCGCCATCAGCTTTCCGGAAGACATCAGCAGGGCGCGCCAGAAACTTTTTCGCTTTCTGGATAACCGTTTCGACTCTGAGCAGTACCGCGAGAACGTGCGCCAGCTGACGCCCGCAATCATGGCGGTGCTGCCGCTGGAATTTCGCAACCGCCTGGCACCGCGGAACGACACGATGTCGCTGCTCGCCTCTGCGATGAAAGAGTGTGCCGAAGCTAAACAGGCCGTGCTGCTGGACGCTCCAGAGCATCAGAAGCTGAAAGAGGTAAGCGAGGGTATAGCTTCGCTGTTCCGCCTCATGCCTGAGCAGGTAGGACCGCTGATGACGATGGTCACGTCGATGCTGGGGGTTATGTGAGAGGCACCAGAAAAGAAAAAGCCCTTGAAGCGGTAACTTCAAAGGCCTTCCAAACACTGTGTTACGCCAAGTAACGGGAGTAAGTATGCCAGCAATAAACGAAAAGGCAAATCAGCACGCAACTCATAAATGCTCTTTCTGCGACAGAAGCAATATTGATAGCGACGTGAAAACCATAGTTGCCGGTCCAGGCGTTGCTATCTGCGATAACTGCATTCTGCTTTGTGTCGAAATTATCTTCAAGAAAGGCGGGGAGGCTGCTGATGAACTTAGCAATTAACAATATCTCACCAATCAGGCCTGATTTGCAGGTCGTGGAGCCGCGCGTGGCAGATCTTGATGATGGCTATACGCGTATTGCCAATGAACTTCTGGAGGCTGTCATGCTGGCAGGATTGTCTCAGCATCAGCTGCTGGTCTTCATGGCTGTAATGCGTAAAACATACGGTTTCAACAAAAAATCTGACTGGGTTAGTAACGATCAGTTATCTGCCCTTACCGGCATTCTTCCGCACAAATGCTCTGCTGCTAAAAGCTCGTTAGTGAAGCGTGGAGTATTTACCCAAATCGGGCGTTCTGTCGGCATTAACAAAACGGTTAGTGAATGGGTGAAATTACCCAAAACCGGTAATGAAAATAAACGTTACCTGAAAGAGGTAAATTTACCTGAATCAGGTAAGGAATGTTTACCCGAATCAGGTAACGACACTTACCCAAATAAGGTAAACACAAAAGACAAACATACAAAAGACAATAAAGACAATAAAGACAATATTAATAAACCCCCTAAATCCCCCAAACCGGCTTCGTTCGATCCGGCTGGTGTTGACCTTCCTGAATGGCTGTCAGTTTCAGTCTGGAAGTCATGGGTCGATTATCGTCGCGACCTGAAGAAACCGATTAAGTCTCAGCAGACGGTTACCCAGGCCATCAATCTGCTTGAGCGTTGCAAGTGCAGCGGATACCAGCCTGAAGAAATTATCAACCAGAGCATTGCTAACGGCTGGCAGGGATTGTTTGAGCCGAAAGGCGCTAAGCAGCCTTCCCGCGCTCCGTCTCGCGTATCTGAGAACTTTGCTGGCAAAGACTACGGCAAGACTGAAATTCCTGCATGGGCGAGGGACTAATCATGACGCTGGATGAAAAAATCAATCAACTTGAGAAACGCATTGCTGAGCTGAGCCAGCCGCCAGTTCAGCATGAAGATATCGAGCTAACTATCAGCACCGAGAACTGCGAAACGCATGGCCCCTTTGAATGCAGGACCAGGCATTTCTTAAACTCTGTCGTGAAAATTCCCCCGCGCCCAAGCTGCTGCCCTGAATGCCTCAAAGAGGAGTTAGGCCGCTTGCAGGCGGAAAGAATTAGCATCAACGAAGCAGCCCGCAAAAGAAACATCGAGCGCCTGCTGGACGGACTGAACATCCCGGCGCGCTTCGAAAACTGCACGCTGCAGAACTATGAGCCAGTGAACGACGACGCAAAACGCGCACTTAAGGTGTGCCAGGCATATGCAAGCCGTTGGCCAGAGCGTTTGCAGAAGGGTGGCGGTCTTGTGATGTGCGGCAAACCAGGTACCGGAAAGAATCACCTGGCACTGGCTATCGCACGGCATGCGATCACAGAACACCAGAGTTCTGCAGTGTTTACCACGGCGCTGAAAATTGCCCGTGAGTACAAGTCAACCTGGTCGAAAGGTTCAAGCCGCACTGAGGATGAGGTGATCCGTTACTTCACGAAACCTGATCTGCTGATTATCGACGAGGTCGGCGTGCAGTTCGGAAGCGACGCCGAGAAGTTGATCATGTTCGAAATCATCAACACCCGATATGAGCGGATGAAGCCAACCATCCTGATCAGCAACCAGACCAGGGAGGAGTTGTCTGCATTCATCGGCGAACGCGTTCTTGATCGCATGAGCGACGGCGGCGGATGCACGCTCTCATTCACCTGGGATTCTTACCGCTCCAAGGGGGCAGCATGAAAGGCAAACAGGCAATTCTGCGTTATCTCGAAACGCACCGAACCTTCACCGCGAAGAATGTGGCCACAGAGTGCGGCATGACCATCAACTGCATCACGAAGAACGCTATCGATCTGGAGCGGGCCCGCAAGATTGTCCGGGTGAGCAAGGTCTGGCGAACGGTGACTTATCGCCTGGCGACCCCGGAAGAGCAGGACGGCACCGCGCGCAGCTGCACCAACGGAATATTTCAGGAGTGCCGGAACAGTCCGGCGATGAAGCGAGTATTGATGGTTTGGGGGAGGGTAGGGGTATGACAAACGTAAGCGCAGTAGAAAAAATGGCTGAATTAATGCAGCAGATGGAAGAGAACTCGCCACGGGTGGCTGCTCTCGAGTATTGCCTGAAATTGGTTGGCGACAAAATGAAAGAAGCAGAAAAGCGAAGTGCGGAACTTGAAGCCATATGCGCGGCGCTGGCTGCGGAAGTTCAGGCTGTGAAGTCTGCGGCATTGGAAGAAATTGAGGTCATCAACCGCGGCGGCCAGGCGTATTGCGTAAAAGATGGCATGTCAGTTAATCCAATCTACGCAAGAGGCTGGAACGACTACCGGGCTAAATCACTGTCAGTGGAAACCCCGGCCACCGACGCTTTCCTGGCTGAAGTGCGGGCCAGTGCTATTGAACATGCTGCATCAGAGCGCTGGGGTAGCGGATACGTATTCGACGAGCTCAATGACTTCGCCGCCCAGCTTCGCAAAGGAGTACAGTCATGAAAAACCGTAAAGCCAAAATCATCGTTCTTCGCGCTCTGAAAAACTGCTACCCGCGCCAATGGCTGAATGTAAGCAATCGACGCATGGTTCTCTTCACGCTCGGTGGTGTTAGCCGTGAAGGGCATCAATTCAAAAACAGCGCAGCACAGAATCGCTGGAAGAATCATGTGAGGTTCCAATGAGCAACATCGACAAACATGCCGTCCAAGCAGTTGCCGATTTGAAAGCTGGTTACACCCTCGGTCACGCTGATGTGGCAATCCTGAACGAGTTGGCGCGTATCGCGCTGGCATCGCTCGAAGCGGAGGCTGTGGCTGATGTTGTCGCATGGTCTTCGCCAAACGAAGAGCGAACCTGTGATATCCGTATGCGTCGTCATGATATCAAGCCTGGCTCGCTCTACACCGCACCGCCAGCGCCGGAATTCTACAAGATAGGTGACGCCACCATGCGCCACATCTTCACGCCCGCTGTCATAACTGATGTTTCTGACATGCAGGCTGTGTTTGACCAGATTGAAACCGTGTTGGCAGGAATGTGGCAGCCAGCACCGGTATCTGTGCCTGATGAGCTAACCCGCGAAGAGTACAAGCGTCGGTTCATGGAAGATGACTCTTTTGATGACACTTTCCGAGGTGGCTGGAACGCCTGCCGCGCCGCCATGCTTCATGGTGCCGAACCTGTAAGTAATCGTGATGAGTTGACAGACGGTTGGGTGGCTTGCAGTAAGCGGATGCCAAGCCCATCAACAGGTGTGATAGTTGCTGCGCCATGGCAATCAGCTCCTGGCGGCTATGCAATGAAGTGGGCAACAAATTGCCCTGGGCATCCGGATGCAGATATAGATGGCTGGATTATACCAGGAGCATCATGGAGCCCAACCCACTGGATGCCGCTGCCGGCAGCGCCGCAGCAGGAAGATATTATTTGCTGATCTAAGATGGTCTGTATGTAACAACCACCCCTAACTTACTGCCTACCGCATTGAGAGAATTAGAAATAGTTGTATAGGTTTCTTTGGGGGTGGTGTTTCTTCCTTCTTCTAAAATAGACGCAATAAGATTCAGATTCCACGAGGCCTTAAGGACATCTTTGTATCGAGGAAGGAGACGTAAAGTAGCCAACATTCCATACAAGGGTATGGCATTAGATTTTGACAACAGCAAAGCTGACGCCTGTTTGATTTCGTTTATTACTTCGCTTTTCGCATTGATGCTAAGGATTTTATTTTGCTCACGCAGGAGAATGGCCGAAACCATCCCCAAATGTTCCTTGAATGAAATGTAAGGATCAAGCATGGATTTTACAAATATCTGACCCAACACAAACACTGAAACACCAGTAATGACGGTAGTAAACACCCCATTATTCATAACCAGGCCATCCCTTCTGTTTTTTATCCCGATATCATAATCTACGGATTGTTTAACAAGCTAGATCAAATCCAGCCTTCCCTGAAGTACTAATTGCAAATGTATTTTGTGAATCATCCCGGCGGGTAGAGATTTATAAACCAGCATCAAGACACCAATGGCCTCTTCGAAGGCCTTTCTCTTATGTTGATTTTCCATAATCAACCAGCCATAATTTAACCGTCGTCGGAGTTGAACGCCCGACGGTAAGACTTCTGCGCATTTAAGGGGACTTAAATGCGACCACAATATGAACTTCTCACCTTGTCACAGATGCAGAAATGCACCTGCGATTTTCTGTATTCTGCGTTACCTCTCGGAGGTGGCGTATGAAACAGCCTGTTTTCTACCTCCGCGACGAACGCGTTCGCGATAACCTCATCGACTACATCAGGAAGCTGCCTGTTAACGACGCTCTGCCGCTCGTGGTGAAGTTTTCTGAGGCTGACCGCACTCTCGCCCAAAACGACCTCTTCCACGCTCTCTGTGGCGATACAGCGAAGCAATTGCAATGGGCTGGCAAGTCGCGCGACCTCGCTTCATGGAAAGTCCTGTATGTCTCAGGCCATGCCATTGCCACCGGTAAGCCTGGTGAAGTGGTGCCGGGTCTGGAAGGGGAGTTCTGCGCCATCCGGGAAAGCACTGCGAAGATGGGCATCCGTCGCATGACCAGTCTCATCGAATACAGCCAGGCATTTGCTGTGCAAAACGGCGTGCAACTCCGTGAAGTTCGCTACTCAGGTGATTACTTCGGGAGGGTTGCGTAATGGCTAGCCCTCTCGCTCGCATCATCACCAACGAAATCTACCGGGTCCGGACACGCACTAAGCGCAAGCCTGAACTCAAGCCATCCGAAATCCCATCACTGCTCGGCTACACCGCGCGACTGACCCAGGTGAAATGGGATCGCCTGAAAGCGCGGAGGTCACATGGCTAATTTATGCAAAGCGGCACGCGGCCGCGATTGTCAGGCGCGGATCCCCGGCGTATGCAACGGCAATCCTGAAACCTCAGTACTGGCTCACATACGTCTTGCTGGTCTATGCGGGACCGGAATCAAGCCGCCTGACCTGATCGCCACCATCGCATGCAGCAGTTGCCACGACGAGATTGATCGCCGCACCCGTCTGGTCGATGCGGAATTTGCAAAGGAGTGCGCGCTGGAAGGCATGGCTCGCACGCAGGTCATCTGGCTTAAAGAGGGGCTCGTGAAAGCATGAATGAATACCGCATTAGCCTCCCGTGGCCGCCGAGCAACAACCGCTACTACCGGCATAACCGCGGGCGCACGCACATCAGCACAGAGGGGCAGGCGTACCGCGACAGTGTCGCCAGAATCATCAAAGACTCAATGCTGGATATCGGCCTGGCTACACCCGTGAAAATCCGCATTGAGTGCCACATGCCGGATCGCCGCCGCCGTGACCTGGACAACCTACAAAAGGCCGCATTCGACGCGCTGACGAAAGCCGGTTTCTGGATGGATGACGTACAGGTCGTCGATTACCGCGTGGTGAAAATGCCTATCGTCAAAGGCGGTCGACTTGAACTGACCATTACTGAACTGGAGTGCGCATGACACTCGAATCCTACTTTGCTGATCATCTTCGTCTGCGATGGACTCGGTTACGCATCTATCGTCACCCAGGTTCATTTGCTACGGACTACCGAATTTTACGCAATTACATCAGCCGCTATAAACCATCAGGAGCAGAAGCATGAATCTCGAAAACACAGTGAAATACCACTTCGCGAAGTCAACGATGATTAGCGACGCTCCACGCGCGACAGCATCTGACTCATTAACCGGCACTGACATTATGGCGGCGATCGGAATGACACAGAGCCGTGCTGCTCTCGGGTTCAGTGCATTCCTAGGAAAGATGGATATCAGTGATTACGATCGCGAGCGAGCGATTGATTTGCTGACAAAATATGCAATTGAGCACTGCGATAAGGTTGCTGCCTTACGCAAGCTTGAGAGTGATGTTAAGCCAAAGGTAATGCAAGTTCTCGCAATTTTCGCCTTTGCTGATTACTCCCGGAGTGCGGCCAGCACCAGAACGTGCGACTGCTGCCATGGAAATAAGTTTGTCGAAGCTGAAGTAATGACGATGAAGCATATCGGACAGCCACACCTTAGCGAAAAAAGAGAGATGGTTAAGGTGCTTTGCCACAAATGCAAAGGGAAGGGTGCTCTGACCAACGCATGCCAGTGCAATGGCAAAGGAACAGTATTAGACAAAGAGAAAACTATTCTACAGCGCGGCGTTCCTGCATATAAAACCTGTACGCGCTGCAATGGGCGTGGTTATGCCAGATTGCTACCTGATAGCGTCCGTAAATACATCTGCGTAACGGTGATGGATATACCTGAAACCACGTGGCGCAGGTCTTACAAGGATTTTTTCGAAAGTCTGGTAGGTGAGTGCATCAAGCAGGAAGAGTACGCAAACCAGATGTTGAACAAAGTCACGCGATAGTGAATGTTTTCTATGAAATAGGATTTATCTAGAAAACTACACTTTACAAAGTGGCGATTTTTGTTTAATCTCGATTCTAACGATGGGTTACTGACTTCGTTGGCGGTGAGGCAAAAGAGGCGGCTCTCACCACTGAACCGCCTAGTTGGTATCTTCGGCGCATCGTCTGGTACTCCAACCGTAGAGAGCTGAGAGGTTCTCCAAGACCTGAGTAATCAGGCCGCCATCTGGATGATGGCGTTGTCATTCAATAGCCCGGCCCAGTTCGCAGACAATAGTTAGTATCTGCATAATGGCTCCGGGCTTTTTTATATCTGCACAACAGGTAAGGGCATTTTCAGAGTTCGACTCTCTGGGTGGGTATTCGTGCCGACACGCGAGACGTGAGTGCTCTTTCCGTTGTGGTGAATTGTAAAGTCAGAGGACGTGATGTTAGGCGTAATCTGGAATTAGCCACCAGACACCACTATCTCAAATACCTACCAGGACCATAAGAGCGAAAGCTCAACGCACTACCCTCATCTTGCCAGCATCGCCGCTGGCTTTTTTAAAGCGCATTACCACCAAGAACCAGACCCAACCAACTCATTGCTGAATATCTGTGGCTACGGTGATTAGTGCGCTTCAAAAAAGAAAACCCAGCACATGGCTGGGCTTCGTGAAGATGGGCGGCAAGAGAACTGAATACTCGTCACCCGGAATGGTGCCTACGTACCTGCGAAAGTCGAATTGATGTCTGGTTGCAGATGGCAGAAGCCATGCTGTACTTACCAATGTGTGATGTATTCGATAAAAAAGCTGATCGATTCCGGTTGCAAAGTTGCGCGGGGATTGCTTGAATTCAGCTATGCTCGCGAAGCTACACCCGCAGCGATAGATAAAAATTAATAACCCGCCGATGAGCGGGTTTTCTTTTTTGAGGTGTATTTAAGCTGCTGCAGGGTGTAGATAGATTTCTTTGGAAAATTAAACCTATTGATATGGTGTGGTTTTTCTTTTGGGTGTAGATTTTGCTCATGAGAATTTTATGTGAGTAAGCTATGGAACCCAGGGGTAATTACCTTATAAAACCATTGAGAGATCTAGGTTTTGGTGCTTTTGGTCGTGTGGAAAAGGTTGAGGTATATAACACCGATAGCCATCTTTGTGGTGAGTATGCAAGGAAAGTTCTTTCAGTTAATCCTGCGTTATTAAATGAATATTTTAGTGTAGATGACTGGAAGCGTCGGTTTAAGCGTGAAGTCGACTACCAAGCCAAGTGCAATCATGATCATGTTGTAAGAATTTGCATACATCATTTAAGCATAGAAAACCCTTGGTTTGTGATGGAGTTGGCAGAAACAGACCTAAGAAGCGAACTAAAAGCGGGCGTTCTTTCTGATGATGAAAAGCTGTTAGCCCTGAAGATGGTGTTTGAAGGCGTTAAGTATATCCATGACGCTGGGTTGCTTCACAGGGATCTGAAACCTGAGAATATCCTCAAGTTTGAAGGAGGCTGTTACAAAATTTCCGATTTCGGCCTAATCAAAAGTATGGATTCGAAAGCCCAATCTGATTTTTTGTCAGGTGTACTTCAAAACAAAAAAATGGGTATTGGCACTGCTAAGTACATGTCTGACGAGGCTAAACGCGGAGTATATACACAGAAATCAGATATTTACGCGCTAGGTGTTATTACTAGTGAAATGAATCTATCTCATATTGACGGTATAACGACATTAATCGATAAATCAGCGGCATTTACGCCTCGTTCAAGGTACGATTCTGTCACTGAGATGATAGACATTCTTGATGATATTGTTGCAGCAAGGAGAGGCAAATGATTGAGTTGTTGAGCTGTGGTGCATTTTCATGCCCCAAAGATCATGGTCGTGAAAACCAAGATGCGTTACTACTCCCGCAACAATGTGATGATGGCTTCATTTTTGCTATTGCTGATGGTGTCGGGTCTTATGCTGGTGCTAAAGAAGCAGCGCAAGCTGCAGTAGACTATGTCGCAACTCATAAACTGAAAGCCAGTTCTGATCCTGATGCGATACTTAGTGGTGCAAAAGACAAAATATCTGAACTATCTCAGTTCGATTCAGAGAAGCGCAAGGCCGCAACAACATTATCCTACTGTGTTGTACATGGTGAGTTACTTAATGTAATCCATGTAGGCGATACTCGGGTGTATGTAAAAATTGATAACAAATTAAAACTACTAACGAAAGATCACTCACAGCATCAAGAGTTGCTCGACGATGGGTTATATACGAAAAGGGAATTGGAAGACTTACCAGGAAAGAACATGCTTACTGCAGCTATTTCTAAAGTCCTGCCAATAAAATTTCAGCATATTTCGTTACCCCTGTCAGATTTGATGGACCATGACGGTGTTGTTTCTCTTTTTCTGATGTCCGATGGAGCCCATCACTTCTGGGAACGCCGCCCGCGTTTTTCTCCCAATACATTGAAGAATGCTACTAACTTTTCAACCAATCTTTTTAAGCGGATACAGCGCGCTGGACCAACTGACGATCATTCACTGATTGCTGTGAATTTAAAGATAAGCCTGAAAAATGAAGAATCACTTAACCCATTTAAACTACATAAGCCATTGGGTAATTGATGCAACTACAGTGCTGGCTCAATCTTAAACGGCCATCACAACCACAGGCGTCTGACCATAGGTGATGACATTTGCCATAACGGTGAAGCGGAAGTTTTAGAAGGACCTCTCGCTCCACCTATATAAACAAGTTAACTCACTTCGAGGCTGCCAACTGGTGGCCTTTTTCATTTCAGGCTCACGGGAATCAATTACTACGTGCTTTGTTGATAAATCCAGCCCGTGAAGCCTGACCCTCTACACACGGAATAACTATGTCTGAGCCAATCACAATTGCCAGTGGGGTGACCTCCGCTACGGTAGGGATCACTTTCGCCACTATGTTCCCGGAGGCGACGCCTGGCGTAATGTTATGTGCGCTTGCCGGGGCGGCAATGTATGTGCTGACCTCAGAGCCTCATCAACTCTGGAAGCAGATGCTCTTCGCGGTCATCTCATTCATGGGGGGCGTGTTCTTCTCCGTTCCCATGGCAAAGATACTCGCCGGGGTAATCAACACAGCCCTCGGGTTGTTGCAGCCGCCAGTCAGTATCGAAGTTTCACCGAATGTCGGTGCGCTGGTATCCGCTTCCATTTCCGTCGCAGTCCTGCTTCGAATCGTCGCCAAATCACGGCGCGGCAAGATGCCCGGGCTGGAGGAGGAAGGGAAATGACATGGCATTCCGTCATCCTGGACGCAAACGCGATCATCTGTATGGCGATCGTGGTGCGCCTGATGTTCTTCAGTAAAGCCGGGAAGACACACCGACCCAGTTATGCGTGGATGGCTTACCTGCTGATTCTGGCGGCTGGCTTCACCGCTTTCCGTATTCTTCTCGGGCGTTACAGTAACGTTGACCCGGGTGAGTTATTCCTCAACCTGGCCATATGTATTGCTGTCTGGCGTGCCAAAGGCAATCTGGCAAAAGTCGTAAGGGCTGAATGATGACCAAAGACGATATCTTCAACAGCATTCTCGGCAAAGAGGGTGGCTACGTTAATCACCCGAACGATAAGGGCGGCCCGACAAACTGGGGCATCACTCAGGCAACGGCACGCGCCCATGGCTATACCGGTGATATGCGTAACCTGACACGGCAGCAAGCTCTCGAAATACTCGAGGCTGATTACTGGTATGGTCCACGCTTCGACCAGGTAGCTACCGTGTCGCCGGTCATCGCTGCCGAACTGTGCGACACCGGCGTGAACATGGGGCCATCAGTGCAGGTGAAATGGTTCCAGCGTTGGCTGAACGTATTCAACAACCAGCAACAGCTCTATCCTGACCTGATCGCCGATGGCCAGATCGGCCCGCGAAGCATCAGTGCGTTGAAATCCTTCCTGGCGAAGCGCGGCAGTGAAGGGGAAGCCGTATTGCTCCGCTCACTGAACTGCAGCCAGGGCCAGCGATATCTTGAGTTGGCAGAGCAGCGACCGGCTAACGAGTCATTCGTTTATGGCTGGATACGGGAGCGCGTGAGCCTATGACGAAACTGAAAGCCATCCTGGCTGCTATCGGTACCGTCGCACTGCTCATTCTCGGTGCTTTCGGCTTGGGCAGCATGCGTGGTCGCGAAAAGGCCGAAGCCAAAGCGGATAAACAGCGCACCGACGATAATGCTGCAGCCACCAAGGCAGCCGCAGAACGTCGAGTCGAAGTAACCAAAGAGGCCAGCAATGCACAGCAGACAGTTAGCCATATGCCTGATGACGATGTTGATCGTGAGCTGCGCGGAAACTGGACCCGCAAAGGTTGAGGTCATCGATACCGGCTGTGACTGGGTGAGTGCGATTCGCCTCACTGAGCACGACATCCAAGTGATGGATCGTCAGACGAAGCGCGACATCCTGGCGCATAACAAATCGTGGCAGGCGAACTGCAAACAACCAACCGATAGCAGTTTATTAACTCGGTGATTAAGTGCTAAGTTGTGGCTATTTTAGATTAAAAAATAATCAATCGTGGTATGATAGACCTCATTCTTAGAGGGGTTAAAAATATGTCATTCTTCGATTACGCACTTAAACGCGTTGAAGCGGCGACCAAAACAACAGTGGCTTGCCCGATATGCGGCCATAACTCGAACCACCCGTCCACAAAAGTACGGCAAGAACTACCGTTGCTCTGCCCTCAATGCAAATCACTGTTTGTCATTCACAGATAACATGCGACCTGCTGAATATAACCGCCTACGGGCGGTTTTTTATTGCCATCACTATGGGCAGACCCATCGTAATGGCTATAGCGGATAAATCGTTAATATGCCCTATAGGGGATAAAGAGGTTTTATGGCTGACATTCACCAGATCACGATAACCCTTGATATGAAGGACCACGTCGCACGCTCTCAAGAAGTGCTTGAGGAACTGCAGCGAAGGGTGATTGAGCTTAGTCCGCGTGTCTCAGAAGAGGACGCGCTACGGATCCTTCTTCTCGACATGACCTTCGATTACCTGAAGGCAAAGAGCCAGGCACAGGAAAGAGCGGAGTAAAGAATGAGCAAGCCGGACTGGGAGGCTATCGAATCGGCTTACCGGGCCGGAGTGCTATCGGTAAGGGAGTTAGCCGGAAAATATGGCATCTCTCACCAGGCCATCAGCAAGAGAGCCAAAAAGGATGGATGGGAGCGAGATCTAAAAGCCAAAGTCCAGGCAAAGGCAGATGCGCTGGTTGCCAAACGTGAGGTTGCCAGGCAGGTTGCCACCGAAAGCACTATTTCAGAGCGGCAACTAATCGAGGCGACGGCGGAGGTGATCGCCACTGTTCGAATGGAGCACCGCGGCGACATCCGCCGGGCGAGGACTCTTGCGAACGCACTGTTTGATGAGCTCGAGGCTGAGTGCGCAGACGTTGAGGCGCTGCGTACCTTGGGCCAAATGATGCTGTGTCCAGATGAGAACGGGCGTGACCGGCTGAACGAGCTTTACCATGCCATCATCAGCATGCCCGAGCGCGTGAAGTCGATGAAAGCGCTGAGCGAGACGTTGAAGAATCTGATTGGCCTCGAGCGGCAGGCCTACAGCATGGACGAAGGCGAAAAAGATAAGGTCGTTGACGCGCTGTCTGACCTGATGGATTCGCTCTCTCAGGGGGCGTAATGAAACCTGAGCACCTCAAGCTTCTGGCTGATAAAGACTGGCGGCTGAACAATCTCTACTGGATCACTGACAAAGAGGGTAAGCCCACGCGCTTCAGGATGACGCCTGAGCAGCGGGAATATTTCGAGGGGATCCATACCCGCAACATCATCCTGAAAGCCCGGCAGCTCGGTTTCACCACCGAGGTGTGCATCATCCAGCTGGACGCGGCGCTGTTCGAGTCGGCGAAGTGCGCGCTGATTGCCCACACCCTGAACGACGCCAAGCGCCTGTTCCGTGAAAAGGTGAAGTACGCCTACGACAAGCTGCCCAAAGAAATCAGGGCTGCGAACCCGGCAAGTAACGACTCTTCTGGTGAGCTGGTGTTTAAAAAGGGCGGATCGCTCTACGTCAGCACCTCATTTCGTGGTGGTACGCTGCGTTACCTGCATGTTTCCGAGTTCGGCAAGATATGCGCCAAGTATCCGGACAAAGCTCGTGAGATCGTCACTGGTGCGTTTGAAGCGGTGTCGACAGGATGCTTCGCCACTATTGAGAGTACGGCGGAGGGCCGGGCGGGATACTTCTTCGATTACTGCCAGACCGCCGAGAGAGCATTGCTTCAGGGCAAACCGCTATCCGCGCTGGACTGGAAGTTTTTCTTCTTCTCATGGTGGAAGAATCCGCAGTACGCAATCGACCCGTTAGAGCCGCTACCGCAGCGTCTGGTTGATTACTTCGCCGAGATGAAGGCTAAGCACGGAGTTGTCGTAAACAACCGCCAGAAGGCCTGGTACTACGCCAAAGAGAAAACGCTCGGCGACGACATGAAGCGCGAGTACCCGACCATCCCGGCCGAGGCATTCCAGCAGTCGGTCGAAGGCGCGTACTACGCCAAGCAGTTCCGCTGGCTCTACACCAATAAGCGGATCGGCCAGATTCCGGATAACTCACACCTCCCGGTTCACACGTTCTGGGATATCGGCGTGGGCGACTCCACGGCTATCTGGTTCGTTCGTGAGGTTGGCGAAGAGTTCCACATCATCGACTACTACGAAAACTCAGGCGAGGGCCTGCGGCACTACATGAAGGTGCTGAAAGACCGCGGGTATACCTACGGTGAGCACTGGGGGCCGCACGATATCGAGAACCGCGAGTTTGCCGCTGATGCGAAATCCCGCAAAGAGCTGGCGCGCGAAGGTTACGAAATCGATGGTCAGATGTACTCGCTGAATTTCAAAGTGGTGCCGAAAGCCGGCATCGATACCGGCATCGAGTCGGCGCGTGAAATCCTCCCGAAATGCGTATTCGACGAGGAGAAATGCTCGGAAGGCATCTCTCACCTTGAGGGCTACCGGAAAGAGTGGGACGACAAACGCGGCTGCTGGAAAGACAAACCTCTCCATGACGCCACCTCACACGGTGCTGATGGCTTCCGTTACTTCGCAGTGACGAAGAACAACCGCAAGCAGGTCGGCGCAGTATTCTTCTAAGGAGCATCGCCAGTGAGCGAACAAGATAACGGCCTCAAACTGGCTGTGAACAACCTCGCCACTGAAATGAGGCGAGCGAATTACCTGAATGCCATCGGCATTGGGGGCGGCAACACGAAGCGCCCGACGCTCTATCAGGAGTTTGGCTACCCGCGCACGATCACGTTCAACGACTTCTACAACATGTACCGCCGCAATGCCGCCGGGTTCGCTGTGGTGCACCGCCTGCTGGATGGGTGCTGGCAGGATTACCCGGTCATCATCGACGGTGACGAGACGGAAGAAGCGAAAGAGACCAATCAGTGGGAAAAGAAAGTCACCCGCTTCATGAAAAAGCTGTGGTCGAAGGTTAAAGACGCCGATCGCCGCAATATGGTTGGACGTTACTCCGCTCTGTTGTTGCAGGTGAAAGACAATAACCCCTGGAGCGAGCCAGTCGACATCAAGCTGGTGAAATCCCTCGGTGAGTCTGCGCTGGTGAAGCTGATCCCGGTATGGGAGCCGCAACTAACCGTCGCTGACTGGGATAACGACCGCCTCTCGTCCACCTTCGGCCAGCCGTTGATGTTCAACTTCAACGAACAGCCGGTGGGCGATGACCAATTTGTCGGGCCGATGCGCGGTGAGCCTGTGCACCCAAGCCGGGTGATCCTTTTCTGTGAAGGTTCAGAGGATGAAAATGTCCTGTCTGGCATCCCGCTGCTTGAGGCCGGCTATAACAAAGGACTGGACCTTGAAAAAGTATCAGGTGGCGGAGCCGAGGGTTTCCTGAAGAACGCCAGCCGCCAGATCGCGGTTGAGTTCAGCAAAGATACGGACATGGCCACACTTGCCAGCCAGGCAAAGGCAGCTGGTTATGACGATCTCGGCCAGGCGATGGGCGACAAGGTCAACAAACTGAACCGCGGGACCGACGCCGCCGCTGTCATGCAGGCCGGGCAGATGCGGGTGCTCAGCGTGACGCCGGGTGACCCGGGGCCGACGTGGGAGGTTACTGCGAACGAACTGGCCGCCTCCGTGCAGATCCCATTCACCATCCTGTTTGGGCAACAGACCGGACGCCTGGCGAGCGACGAGGACAAAACCGACTGGGCCATTCGGCGCAACACGCGACGTAACACTTTCCTGACCGACCGAATCACCGCGCTACTCGAGCGCTTCTGGACGCTGGGCATCATTGACCCGCCAACAAATGGCGAAGTCACTATCCAGTGGAGCGATCTGCTGGCGCCCGGCGAGAAAGAGAAAATCGAGAACATGTCCAAGCTGGCTGATGTCGTCCAGAAAACAACTGGCATGTATGGCGGTGAAGCGCCGTTGACTATCAACGAACTGCGACAGGTAATCGGGCTTGAGCCATTACCTGAGCCCAAAGAACCGCCGAACCCGGACGATAAGGTGACAACCGATGATCCACTGGCCGATGACACCCGAACAGAAGGAGAAGGTGGGCCTGCCGATAGTTCCGCGCAGCAAGGTTGACCCGACGCGATCGGCAAAACAGGTCAGCGCGATGTTCCGGGATATCGAAGAGCGTTATCTCGGCATTAAGCGCGCCATTAAAGTCCTGTTCGACCAGCGCCTGACCGGGCGAGAGCGAGATGTTAACAGCCACAACTGGCACTTCCTGTGTCACGTCAACGGTGAAGATCAGAGGCTCTACCAGGTCAACGCTGGGAAGTTCATCTACGACATGACGCCGCAGGAACTGGCGGAGCTGCTGGAGGCTGTGCAGGGCATCCTGGATGACTATCTGCTGGACGGTGGGGAGAACAATCAGTGGGCGATGGATTACATCGTCGCTGAGGCGCAGCGCGGCACGCTGGAGGCGTTTAACAACCTATCGCAGCAGTCGCAGGTATACGCCAACCAGACGACGCTACAGCAGCTTTTAAGCAGCCCCGGTTATCAAAACCAGATTGCCTCCGCCAGGCTGACAACGTTCAGCGACTGGAAGGCTATTAGCGATGCCGCCCGGGCAGACCTGACAGGCATTATCGCCGACGCGGTGGCACGTGGGGTTAACCCGAGGGAAACGGCCAGCGTTATCAGTAAGCGCCTTGACGTGTCGATGAGCCGGGCAAAGTCGATTGCCCAGACCGAACAGGTCGGCGCGCTGCGGCGGGCGCAATGGAACGAAACGGACTGGGCAGCTGACCGGCTGGGGCTGAATACCGGTCTTCTGTGGCTGTCAGCGCTCAAGCCAACGACGCGCAGCTGGCACGCCAGCCGTCATGGCAAGGTTTACACAACCGAAGAGGTGCGAGACTTCTACGCCGAGAACGGCAACCGGTACAACTGCTATTGCAGCCAGATACCTGTGCTGCTCAACGACGACGGCAGCATATTCAACGAAGGGCTGGCGGATAAGTTGGCGTTGGAAAAAAAGATTTGGCAGAAGGCTGTTGTGAAGAACGAATAAGCTTTATAAATCCACTCACATGCAAACGTAATGTGAGGGATTATGGATTACAGATTTTTTGTGAAGCTGTTTTCTCAAGACAGTTTTCGTGAGGGGTTCATTAACGGCCAGCTTTACATGAATCCCCTCAGCTACTTCATCAAAGTTGAAGATGAAAGCGCCAATAATGTCGCCGACAAACACGAAGGAGTAAGTGGCTGGCTACAGCCGGATGAGCATATCTTGAAGATCGGTTTACCTGGAGAAGAAATCATCCTCACTCAAGATGATTTCGCTGGCCCAATAACCATAAAAATGGACTGGGTCGATAACATTAACGTCTTCTGTATGACTCATCTTCATTCCCATGGAATTCTCTCTCGGCCATTTTATGAACATGAGGTCGATAAATTAAAGGGCTATTACAAGTTACCCCCAAAAGCAGAAAACCTCGGACAGTATTTTGCGCTTGTGTGGGATGAGGCTGAATTTATGTCCAGAGTTATCAAAAAGCTAGATAGTTTGGTTGCCTCTGGTGAAGTGTTGGCCTATCGATGTGAGCCTATCGTTTATTTTGATGAAAAAGAAACACTTAAATTCGATCAGTTTTCGCTCGCATCTGTGTTCAATAAACGTAGTTCGTACAGTCATCAAAACGAATATCGCATCGCTATATACCGAGCATCACCGGATGGAGAGCCATTCACTCTGGATATCGGCCACATAGGTGATATTGTAAAAATAGGAAATACGCGAGAATTCAATGAGATGATAAAACTTGATTTGAACAAGTAATTATAAGGTCGCCACGGCGGCCTTTTTTATTGCCTGAAATCCACCAATGAGGCCCATATGAGCGGCGTTTATTTCGAATCAAAGCGACTTGGCGATATCTCATGCACGCACGTTAAGATCGGCGGCATCGAAGCGATGATGAAGCAGGTAGGCGATCGCAAGGTCATCAAGTCACAAGGCCGCGGCAACGTGCGCCAGGTAAAAACCATCGTCAGAGAATTACATAAAGCCATTCAATAAGAGGACTCCGCATGAAGCTGTCGAGCATTCATGTCCGATCCCTCGCCATCAACGCCTCCAACATCTCAACGACAACCATCAACGGTCAGGAACACTACGTCATTCGTGGTGCGGTTCCGATCGTCGATGACATTGTGATGAACGGTGGGCTCTATCCGGCGGAGGAGATTAACAACAGCTACCAGACGATGGAAGGCAAGCTGATGCCGCTGCCGCACCCGATGGTAGATGGCAAGTATGTCAGCGCCAACGACCCGCGCGCCATCAACGCTTATCACGTTGGTGCCTGGGCGCAGAACGTCAGCAAATCCGGCGATCAGGTCGTCATGGACGTTTACATCAACAAGGCTGTTGCTGAGACGAAACCTGATGGCAAGCGCCTGATTAACCGCCTCGACGAGATGATCGCTGGTACCAACACCGACCCTATTCACCTCTCAACCGGTCTTCTCACCAACAAAGAGAAGAAGTCGGGCGCGTCGAAGGAGAAGAAGTACACCTGGATCGCCCGCAATATGCAGTTCGACCATATTGCCATCCTGCTGGATGAACCGGGGGCCGGAACGCCGGAAGAGGGCGTTGGCATGTTCGTGAATGCTGACGGGCAGGAAGGTGAAGTTGAAACCGCCAGCCTCATCGATGCAGCGAACAGCCTCAAAGACGGGCTGGTAAACAAGGTGAAGTTCTTCCTCACCCACAACTCCGAAGCCTCATTCGACGAAATCTACCAGATGCTGCGCGAGGCTATCCGCGCGCCTTCCAGCAGTGACGTTTATCGCTATGTGATGACCGTCTGGCCGGACAAATTCATCTACGAAGAGGGATCGAAACTCTTCCAGCAGAAATACCTCATCGATGACAACGCGGTAACGCTGGTCGGTGAGCCCATCGAAGTCGTGCGCAAACCCACTGAGTACGAAGTCAAAACCAACGGAGAACAAAACCCGATGAAACAGAAGATGATCGCCGCGCTCAATGCCGCAGGCGTAACAACCGAGGGGCTGACCGACGATCAAGTCTGGGATGCCTACAACCAGCAGATGCAGAAGAAAGCCGGTGGCGGCGACCCGGCTGGCGCTCAGGTGAATACTGATGCCATTACTGCAGCGGTAAACGCCGCTCTCACTCCGCTGACCGACAAAATCAGCCACCTGGAAACTCAGCTGCAGGCCAATGCGGAGAAAGACACCGCCGAGAAGCGCCAGGCGGTGAAAGCCAAGTTCCCGTTCATGACCGAAGCGGCGATCAACTCTCTGGCTCCCGAAGCGCTGAATGATATGTTCTCGCAATGCCAGACCAGCACCGGGCTGAACCCTGCATTCCAGGGTAACGGCGCACAAAGCGAAATCCTTACCATGGAGGCACCTGAATAATGGCACTCGCTCCTCGTTTCCATACCGTAATCGCGGGCCCGGCCCGCAAGAATGACCCGCAGGTCATTGAGGCGCTCTGCAAGGTAGCCATCCTGCCGGGCTCACTCGTTGAACTTGACGCTACCGGGCAGTGGATTTACCACGCAACAGCAGGCGGCACCGGCGTTCCCCTGACTATGCAGCACAACTACATCGGCGGTGGTGATATCCGTGATGCAGTGCCAGCAGGTGATACTGGCGCGGCCATCATGTGTGAAGACGATGTCGACTACCACATGCGCGTCAAGGCCGGGCAAGTGCTTCTGGAGAACGAAGGCCTGATCTCCAACGGTGACGGCACCCTGGCGAAGTCGACCACCCCGGACACTGACCACATCCTCTTCTACTCACGCGAGAAAATCACTGTCGGCGCGGAAGCGCAGCTCGTGAAAGTTCGCAAATCAGGGAAAGCAACCGCATGAGCATGATCGTTTTCAACAAAAAGCTGGTTACCGAACATCACCAGATTAAGCAGGCGTGGAATCAGCTGCTGATGCAGCGCCAGGCCTTCAACATCAATCAGAACACTATCACCGCCCAGTACAACGGCGCGCTGGAAGTTAACCAGGCAGCGCTGATCTCCAAAGACTACTGGCGCGAAGTGGACAACATCACCACCCGTGTTTTCCGCAATGACGAAGGCAACGGTCTGCTGGATGACCTGCTTGGGCTCGGTACGCCGATCTCTATCGGCAAAACCGCCGCTCTGTACCGCGTTTCCAGCGACGCCGGCAAGGTACATCGCACCCTGACTGGCCATGTGCCGGAAGAGCTGGATAAAGTCATCTACGACGAAGCAGGCGACCCGATCCCAATCTTCAACACCGGCTACAGCCGTGAATGGCGTGAATGGAACGGCATGCAGTCGGAAAACCTCGACGCGATGGCCGACGACCAGGAAGCGCACGTTGCAGCCATCCGTGAAGACATGGCTGACTACATGCTGTCTGGTGACGCGAAGGTGAAGGTGAAAGGCTACGTCGGCGCAGGTATCACCAACCACGCCAACACCAATCAGGTGGATCTGAGCGCGTCCGGTCTGAACATCGACCTGACCACCGCCAACCCTGACGAGATGGTCGCGTTCTTCACTGGCCCGTTCGCGAAGCTCCTGGACGATAACTACGTGCAGGAGAAGGTGAAGGTGTGGGTGTCGCCTGACATCATGCGCAACATGAGCAAACCGTATTCCTCCGCTGCCGGCTTCAAAGAAGGTACAGTGCTGGAGTACATCCTGCGCTACGGCCGCATCGAGTCTGTTAACCAGACCTTTAAGCTGACCGGTAACCACTTCATCGCGTACGTGCGCAACTCGCAGTACATCAAGACGCGCATCGCCGCGCCAGTGGGCACCTTTATGATCCCGCGCCAGAATCCGTTCGACAACTACAACACTCTGGTATGGAGTGCGGTCGGTCTGCAGATTAAGCGCGATTTCAACGGTCGCTCAAAAGTGTTCAACGCACAGGGTTAAGGGGCTTCGGCCCCTTTTCTTCAGGAGAGAACATGCAAAAGTTAAGAATCGAAAAAACGGGCTGCTGGGGCGCTATCGATGGCGTATTCCAGCAACTGCCTGTAGGCCATGAGTTCATCGCGGCATCCGTTCCGCCAGCGTTCGCAGGCCGGGTGTCAGTCGTCGGTGAAGTCGGTGAGCAGGAGCTTGAAGTGGCGACGCCGGGCGATAATCCTGCAGAGCAGGCAGAAACCTCCTCTAAATCGAAGAAGGCGAAATAACCATGGCTGACCCAATCACGGCGGCAGACGTGCAGGCGTTCCTCGGTGAATTGGGTTACTCAATCCCGGGGGCGCTGCTGGATCCGATCCTCTGCGTGGTGAACAAAATCATCCCGTGCCTCGACGGGGCCGGGTATGACGACTGCACCGCGAAGCTGATCCTGATGTACGCCGCCGCGCTGATGGCTACGTCGTCCGGCGCGCGCCGCATCAAATCGCAGGGTGCGCCGTCTGGCGCGTCACGCTCGTTTGAATACGGCGACGACAGCATCACCTGGCTGCGCGATTCACTGGGACGCCTCGATACCAGCGGATGCACCGGGGAGCTGCCGATCAGCGCTGGGAACAGCGTAGGAATGTTCATGGTCGTCGGGGGCTGCTGATGACCTGGACATCCGTAAGCGTCCGACTGCCGCGTTCATTCACCCGCGTCTGGGTACTGACCGATACCGGGCGGGAGACCACCGGCTACGTTAAATCGGACGGGGAATGGTTCATCAACTGCCCGCGGATTCGGGCGACGGGCGCTAAGGTGCTGAGGTGGAGGGAGGACTGATGGCGATAGTAACAAGCATGGTTGGTGCATTGAATGTGACGGTGGTTTATCGCGTTTCTGGTGAGGTTAAAACCTTCAAAGAGATAGTGGTTTCGCCAATCGTCATTGAGCGGTATTTGCAGCTGGAATGCGGAGATGCCATAGGGCTTTTCGTGCCGGTCGGTAAAGGCCAGCAAGTCAATGCGCTGAATATCGAGTGGTTTGAGATTGAGCGCGTCACCGCGCCAAAGGAGTGACCCGTGTCGGCAACTGCAAACTGGTCCTACACCGCCAAGGCCACCATCTGGCGTAAAGGTGCTGGCGGCAGGGATGAGAACGGCGATCCCATAAACGGCTATGATGCGCCGGTCATCATCCTGGTCGATTATGAGGGCGGGCTGTCAAAGCGTATCGGCAACCTGGGCGCTGAAATCGTCGTGAAGAACACCGTCTGGACGGAGTACGCGCTGGCCGACGCCGGTGATTACCTGCTGATTGGTGAATCTACCGAAGCCGATCCGGTTGCAGCTGGCGCTGATGAGGTGCGGCAGGTTATCCGATACGCCGACACGTTCGAGCGCATAGCAGATGATTACGCCATCCTGACGGGGGTCTGATCATGGGCATCAAAGTGAAGGGTATCAGCCAGGCGAAAAAGCACCTGAATGACATCATCAACGACGTCCAGGGCCGGAAAGCAGTCCGCGCCATTCAGTCAGCGTTGATTCTTATTGGTGCCCGGGCCGCTTATTACACTCCCATCGATACCTCTACGCTGGTCAACAGCCAGTTCCGGGAAATTGATGCGGGTGGCGTGATTATTACCGGGCGTGTCGGCTATTCGGCCAACTATGCGGCGTATGTCCACGAGGCATCCGGCAAGTTGAAAGGCCAGCCGCGTGCGCACTTCGGTACCACTCGGGCAGGGCAGGATTTTGGCGGCGGCAGCGGAACGGGGAATTACTGGGATCCGCACGGTGAGCCTCAGTTCCTGACCAAAGGAGCAAACGAAGAGCGCGATGCTATCGATGCAGTGATGCGCAAGGAGCTTTCGCTATGACACCCATGATGCATGAGCGGGTGCGCAACATGTTCGGTGATGCTGGCCTGACAGTTGGCTTCACGGTGCAGAAGTTGGTGTACGACGACCCGGAGGATCTGACCCAGGCCGTGATGGTATTCCGGCCAAACGGTGGCTCGAACATCCGTCATGACCTTGGCTCTGAACATCACGTCCTCGTCGATGTGATCGGCGCGAAGGATAAGCGCGGTGACGCCGCCAATGCCGTGCAGCGCATCGTCGATTATGTCCAGGCTAACCCTATGGCTGATGAGTGCGTGGGCTACATCCAGAACATGGGCGCAATCCCTGCGCCGGTGCTTACGGCTGAAGGTCGGATAGTCTTTCGACTCCAGTTCGCCTGCACCTACGGCGAATAGCCATACCAACCAAATAGACCCGCTCCGGCGGGTTTTCTTTTTTATACGTCAAAGAGGAAGTTTCTATGGCTAATTGCCAGAACTCGAACGAACGCCTGTTCGGTGGCGCAGTTGTGCTGGAAGTCGCCGATGGATGCCCGGACGTCAAACCACTCGAAGCTGAGTGGAAGGCGCTGGCGGCCGGTACGTCGAAAGGCTTCGACTTCAACCCGAACTCGGTAACCTCCGATGCGGATGACGGCGGCGGCTATGTCGAAACCATCATCACCAACAGTGATTTTACCCTGAGCTTCGAGGGTGAGGTCCGCAAGAAGGACAAGCTGGATCAGTACGGCGTCGGCAAGTTCATCAAATATTTCGCTGACGAACTGAAGGCCAAGCGCCAGCCTGGTATCTGGGTGCGCATGGACTACGGCCCGGTCGAATTCATCGGCTACATGAACATCACGGCGCTGAGTTCGGACGGCGGCACCAACGATATCGTCACGTTCTCTACCGAGTTCAAAGTTGGCGATGCCAGCACCATCGAAGTTAACGAAGTGACGGCAGTTGCGGTGACCGGCGTAACGGTGGCCCCAGCTACCAGCACCGGCGCGGCAGGCGGTACCAGCACCTTTACGGTCAATATCGCCCCGACTGGCGCAACCAACAAAGACTTCACCGTAGCATCAACCGATCCAACCAAAGCCACTGCTACCGCCTCCGGTACCACCGTCACGGTGAGCCGCGTCGCCGCCGGCAGCGCGCAGATAATCATCAACACCGAAGACGGAAACTTTGTGGCCGTGCATACGGTTACCGTTACCTAACGGACATTCCAAAGGGCGGCGTGCTGCCCTTGATAATGATCGTTACCCGGGAAGGAACATGACAGCATTAATCGACATTGGCGAGTTTTCTGTCAGTGATGGCCGTGAAGGCGGAAAAGACTACCTGCTGAGACCATCACTGATGGCGATGACGCGGATCGGCACTCCAGCAGAGATTGTTCAAGCGTATGCCACGGTGCACGGTAGTGATGTTGCTGCCGTCATCCAGCTCTGTACTGACACGCTTGGCCGCTTTCCTGACTGGCTGTCGCCATCCATGAATCGCATCGCAGAACGGCTGCTATCGCTGAGCATGCATATCATGCAGGCCTGCTGTGATGACGACCTCACCCCGATGATAGGTGAATGGAAAGGCTGGAGCCGATACGTCGTTTACCGGCCCGGGCAGATGCCGAGGAACGACATCATCGTGCTGGCTCAGCACCTGATGCAGCATGGCATCGTAGGTAAAGCCAGTGTGCGCCGCCTGCAGCGGCATGAGTCAGGCGAAACGACGAACGAGTTTAAGGCCTTCGACTACATTAGCGCGGCGCGTAGCCACTTCGGCATGAGCCGGGAAGAGGCTGCAGCGCTGACTATGACCGAGTTTCAGCTGATGCTCGCGCAGAAATACCCCGATCAGAAGGGCTTCACCCGCGAAGAGTACGACGCGGTTGCTGATGACTACCTGAAAAAGCAGGCAGCACGCCGGGCGCAGGCGAATCAGAAGTAACCGGCATTCATTCCGGGCACCTCTTGAGATCAATAAATCAGCAGTTGCCGTTGCGCCTGTGCTATTCCTGGGTAGGATGTTTCCACTTTTACCAATGGGGAATAGGGATATGAAGAAGTTAGCTTTGGCATTGCTTGCAGTGGTTTCCTTGGGAGCTACCGCGTCTAATACGTACACAAAAGAACAGCTCAACTCAATGGCTGCGTCTGGGAGTTACCCAGAACAGGAGTCACCAGTTACTAAGAGCGTTGAGTCAGTGTCATTTGAGAGGTGCAAGCAGGACACCTACGGCGTTTATAACCAAATCGCGGGCAATTATCCGGCACAAGAAGTTGTCAACACTGGCATCCTTTACACTGTTAAAATTTGGACCAACGACGGCGTGATCATGGTTTCATGTTCAGAGCCTGATGGTAAAAAACTTGTCACTCAATCCTCCTACAAGTAAAGGGAATCTATATGAGCGAACAAGAGCAACTTCAGCGTTTGAGTGAAGAGGTGGCCAGAGCATACCTGCGCCACCTGGAATCAACCACTGGCGGAAATAAAGTTACTTACGATGGCGTGACAAGATCAATTACCCTCGAAGAACTAGTTTTTGGTCTCATAGGGGTCGCGCACTTCAATGCGAAAAACCATCCAGATGACGAGATACTAAAAGACCCATATAAACATCTCTCGCACATGATTGATATTTTATCAAAGCCGTATGTGATAACTGAGTTTGGTCTAAAAGTTATTGAACATATGAATGAAATTTCCATTCATAAACAGCGCGGGGTGTTGATGTGAAAACGGGTGCAATGTGCTTATCTTTGCTGATTTTAATTTCTGGTTGCGATGATGGCGGAAAAGGAAGTGTATCTAACGGCGCTGATACAGCTATAACAATGTTCAAATCATCTATGAGTGAGGGGGATCATCCACCCTTCAACTATCAGCGTCTCGTATTCAAACCAGATCAGCAAAACTCAAGCAAGGTAATAAGTGGGTGGGTTTGCGGAGATGGAAGCATGAAGCGTGATGATAAGACCTTTAACTTTAAAGTTAGAGGTCATGTTATTAAGTCAGAAGATATTTCATACGTTGGTGACATAGCCGCACTGCTTTCTGATACTGAAATGGTCAAATACGACATTCTTTACAATAAGAATTGCAAAGAATAAGCAGTAAGGAATATTAACAAACCTCGCCTTGGCGGGGTTTTTTATTGCCCGGAGATAGCAATGGCAAAAGAACAAAATGCTGGCAGCGTCGTCTATACGGTAAGCGCTGAGATAGAACCCCTACTGATTGCTGGTAAGCAGGCCATTGATGTTCTGGATAAGCTGGATGCAGCCGCTCAGCAGTCTGGCAAGGGAATGGATAGCCTGGACCAGAGCACATCCCAGACCGGATCGGCGTTCAACGAACTGGCTGGATATGCCAATTCAATGGATAACCAACTGCGTAAACTGAACACCAATGTAAGCGGCATAGCTCGCGCCATGGAAGAAGCTCGCAGCGGTACCGGGGGAGCTAACAGCGAGTTCAATCGTGCTGAATCAATCATTGAGGCATTGGGTAACCAGCTGGCGATACTGGACGAGGCACAGGAGAATGGCGCTCGCAGCGCTGCAGTGTTGGCAGCCCAGTTACGCGCCGGGTCTAAAGCCACCGATGAAGAAAAGCAGAAAATTGGCGAGCTGACAGGCCGTCTATACGATATGAAAACCAGTGTAGATGCTGGTTCAAAAGGTCATGGAAACTGGAAAAACAGCATGCAGCAAGCTGGCTACCAGGTGCAGGACTTCATCGTTCAGGTTCAGGGGGGGCAGTCTGCGCTGGTGGCCTTCGCTCAGCAAGGCTCACAGCTTGCTGGAGCTTTTGGTCCAGGAGGCGCGGTAGTAGGTGCTGTTCTTGCGCTAAGCACGGTTGTAGCAGGGGCGCTTATAACATCTTTGAACGGCGGAAAGTCTGCCATGGATGCGCTGAAAGATGCAGCCGAGGCGATGGATAAAGTCATTACTATTTCTCAAAATGGTGTGGCTGCGCTGTCAGATAAGTATGCAATGCTCGCTAAAACTAACGCAGAAGCAGCGACCATTCTCCGCAATCAAGCCATCATTGAATATAATTCAGCTGTTTCAAAGATCCCGAAGGCTATTGGTGATGCGGCGGCTTCGGTAATTGATTTTGGCGATAAAGCTCTCAGCGCTTTTTCAGGTGGTTATGCATCAATTAAAGGTTTTAGTGACCGACTTGCCTCGCTGAATATCACCACTGATGACTACACAGAGGCAATGAAGCAGGCTTATGGCGCTGGGCAGGCCTTCCAGGCTACAGCGAGTAGCATCGGCAATACCGTTGGCTCAGTTGCGAGTAAGTTCGCAATCTCTGAGCAAGCTGCCTTTAAGCTTGTTAAACAAATGGATGAAGTGCAGCGGACCAAATCCACAGAAGCACTTCAAAGATTGGTCATAGAATTACAAAACACCAAAAGCTCATCAGATAGCGGAACTAACGCGATTATCGAGTTTTTGAAACCACTAACGGAATTAGTTGGTGCGGCTGGGATGGCAAAAGTCAACTTGGCCGGTATGAACCTTGAGATGGATAATCTCACCGCTGGCCAGAAAAACCTTATCAAGCAGACAGAGCGCAACTTAGCACTGTCAAAATTGCAGGGTGAGGAGCGAGTGCGACTGCAGGCGCAATACGCAGCTGAGGATGCAGGGTTTGCTAAAGACGACCCGCATGCTAAGCAGATGGAGCAGGATGCAGCAGCGACCTACCGTAACACCCAGGCACAGAAAACCTTCCAATCTGAGCGGAAGAAGGGAGTCTCGCAGGCTGAATCCATTGCTCAGAAACTGGCAAATCTGAAGCAGCAGGCAGAACTGGCTGCCGGGTCGACGCAACAACTCAGCCGCGAGCAGGCCATTCTCACCGCCCAGCAATCTCTGGGTGCAGCAGCAACTCAAAAAGACCTCGAACTTGCCGGTCAGTATGCCGCTGCAAAATGGGATACTGCCAACGCGCTCAAAGCCCAGGCCGCCGCCGAGAAACTCCTGCCGGAAACGCGCGAAAACGCCAGCTATAAGCAGGATGTTCAGGATCTGAATACTGCCCTGACCGCGAAGAAAATCAGTCAGGAACAGTACAACGAAACCGCAGAACGACTGGAGGCGACGCACCAGACCAACCTCGCCAAAATCCGCGCTCAGCAGGCGGTAACGCCCCAACAGGAGGCGGCTGGCACTGTTGACCCGGTGCAGCAACTGGCGAACGAGAACGCGCGTAAGCTGGCGCTGATTCAGCAGTACGAGCAGCAGGGCGTATTAACCCACCAGAATGCGCTGGCGCTGCGAGCTGCTGCTGATACAGAGTACGAGCAGGCGCGCATCGCTGCACAGTGGGAGATTTACCGTAATCAGAGCACTGGCAATGAACTGCTGGCCACCTCGCTGGAAGGCCTGCAGAGCGGGGCAACCAATGCCCTCACTGGATTAATCAACGGCACCCAGAGCCTGCAGGAGGCAATGGCTAACGTTGGCTCGACCATCATCAACAGCGTGATCGGCAGCCTCGTAGAAATGGGCATGCAGTGGGTTAAAAATCAGGTGATGGGGCAGGCAGCGGCGGCAGCCTCTCTGGCATCTACCATGGCGCAGGCAACTGCTGCAGCATCAGCTTGGGCGCCGGCAGCAATGAGTGCGTCGATCGCCACGTACGGCAGCGCCGCTGCTGTTGGTCAATCGGCTTATGCAGCCTCTCTTCTGTCAGCCAAGGGGTTAGCTGTCGCCGGTGCCCGCGAACACGGCGGGCCGGTCTCGGCCAGCTCCATGTACCGTGTGGGCGAAGGTGGCAAACCTGAGATTTTCAAAGCCAGCAATGGTAGCCAGTACATGATCCCCGGCGATAACGGCAGGGTGATCAGTAATAAGGATATGACCTCAGGGGGCGGTGTGAACGTCATAATCAACGTTCAGAATATGACCGGAGCCACATTTGATGCTCAGGCTACGAGTAGTGGAGATGGTACAATAACCGTGGATGCCATCATTGCTGATCTAAATAATGGTGGTCCAATTTCTCAGGGCATAACAAGTAATTTCAATGCCAAAAGAACACCACGTGGTCAAAATTGAGAGGGAACATGGATAGTATTTTGCCGGGCGAATCAAAAAGCATGCCACTTGAAAGCGGGAAGGTTGTCAAATACTCAGCTAACCGGGCTGTTAATTTTGAGTTTTTGCTAACAGATGGCACTTACATTACCGGTGTTATTCCTGCTGGTGAGACACTTGAGTTTAAGAGTAACGGCTCTATTCAAGAATTTAACATTAAAATTTTTGAAGCTCCGAGACGACCAACTGCCATAGATTAAACCCGCTTCGGCGGGTTTTTTAATGCCTGGAGCTTAGATGCCAATTATCGACTATCCCGACTGGCTGCCGCTGGCGCAGAAAGCCAGCAAAAACATGACGCTCGATACCGGGTTCCAGACCGATCAGCCAGCGGTCGGCCCGGCTATCTTCGAGAATCAAACCGACGACCTGAAAGTGACCTGGTCACTGACGTGGATCTTCACTCTGGCTGAGGAACGAGCATTCCAGCAGTGGCTGCGCAGTCCGAACTATCTCAACCGTGGACTGAACTGGTTCCGTATGCGGGTTAATATCGGCGGCAGTGGCCTCCAGATGCAGGAGCTGCACTTCACGCAGATGCCTGTGCAGACCAGTATCGATGGCGGGGTGGTAACCTGGACGGGCACGGTGATCGCGAATCGCCTTTATAACGCTGATGACGAGTTCGACGACATCATTGTAGAGCTGCCGCCACCTTGGAATACCTGGCTGGATATCGTCGTTACCGGTTACCCGGACGGGCGCGATCCGGAGAGTCTGCCGAGGATTCCCTGATGCCAAGTTACCGTGAATACCGACAACAGCGCCCGACGCGCGGTCTCTACGACACCATCACGTTCTACCATCCATCGTTTGGCTACGTTCGCCTGGTCGACAAACAGTTCTTCGCAAAGGTACTTGGCGGACAGACGTACACGCCAGCACGCTTCGAAATCGAAGAGAGCCAGCAGAGCGGTACACCGGTGATCGACGCGACGGTGAAGTTAGGCCGGTTGTCGACTGATGTGAAAGCGTTGATGAAGAAGTGGAAGGGTGCGGCCAGGCTATCCCCCATCACAGCAACACGCCAGATATTCGACAGTGCCGACGTAACAGCCCCGATTAAATCATGGGTGCTGTACGTGAAAACCGTCGATATCGATCCCGACAGCGTCTCGGTAACGTTATCCATGACGAACCCGCTGAACAACAATATCGGAAGGCTTTATGATCCCGTCGAATACACCGGCCTGCAGTACCTCTGAGTTTATCCGGACGCTGATCGGCGTGCCCTGGTCAAACCGGGCCTGCTCGTTCGATAAGGTCGATTGCTGGGGCCTGGTGGTGCTGTATTACCGCCATGTCCTCGGCACCGAACTGCACCAGACGCCGGACTACGAAGCCGGGGCTGACTTCTTCACCTGTTACCAGGGCGATGTCACGTTCTGGCGCCCGGTCGATAAACCGGTTGAGGGCGGGATTTTCGTCGGCTATCAGGGATCGCAGCCTGCACATGTTGGCCTGGTGCTGAACCGCCAGGCGCTGCACGCGCGGGGAGAGGGTGGCAGCGTGCGTATGGACTCGTTGCTGGTTATCCAGCGGGCATTCACCAGAGTGGAGTATTTCGAATATGGCTCTGATTGAGCTGCAGCGCTTCCCCGGAACGCCAAAAGAACGATACAGGGTGCCAAACGGCACCCTTTTTTATGCCTGGCTGACGGAGAATGACAGCAACCTGCACCGGGATCTGCTCATCGTACGCAACGGCGTAACACTGAGTGATGACGACGAGCTGGATTTTGAACTGAGCGAACTGGACGTTATCCAGATATTCGACCAGCCAAAGGGTATTATCGGCGACATCCTGAGCCCAATATTCAAAGTAGTTGGCCAGGTATTCTCGTTCCTCGCGCCAAAGCCGGCGATTGCCAACACTGGCGGCAACACCATCGATTCGCCAAACAACAGCCTGACCGGGCAGACCAATACCGCACGCGTCTATAAGGCGAAACCGGACATCTACGGTCAGGTGCGTTCGTTCCCGGACCTGATTCAGGAATCCGTGTTCGAGTACGTCAGGCAGGATGATTTTGACGGCGGCCTGAAGTACGTCACCGAGTGGATGTGCATCGGCATCGGGCATTACAGCTACGAGTCGGTGCGCTATTCGGAATCAAGCCTGGGCTCGCTGGCGGGCGCGGAATATCAGTTCCATCAGCCAGGCGAGGTCATCCCGCAAATTGTCGAGGGCTACGGCTTCGATGATGTGGATGGTCAGGAGGTTCCTGGCCAGAACGATGCTGACGACTTCCCGGTCGAAACGGCGACGGCCAACACGGTTGTGAGCGGCACGTATTCCGGCGGCCAGATAGCCATGCAGATCCTCAAACAGGCCGAATTCGACTACTTCATGGGGCTTGTGCTGCCGCATGCGGTGACGTTCACCATCAACGTGACCTACGCCACTGCATCCGGGAGCGTCACGAAGGACGTGCTGTTCTCCGGGACGCTGATCTCGGCGGTGGAGACCAATGACGGCGCGGTAATAGACCCGGTCACCTGGTACACGTTCACCATGGGTGATTTACAGGGGCCTTCCGACGTGCCGGCGACGGCGACAATCAACACGACCACTTTCATCCTGAACGACAACGAGGCGCTTACCGTCGGCCCGTTCTTCTCCCCGGTGGAATCCACCGAGCTGTGGCTGCACACCCAGTCAAGCCTGGGCGGGAAAAAGCAAACCAACTGGAGAGTGGTTATCTGGAAAATCGACGACGATTACAACCAGATCCCCGGCACCACTGAGGCGTTCACCTATTACCAGGGCACACCGCACGACCATACCAGCGAGGTGTTCTACCGCACGGACAAACTGACGCCTGCTGCTGGTTTCGGCAGGTATGCGATCAGCTTCCAGCGTACCGACAATGCCAGTGACGCATCGGTACTGAAGGTCGAAGAGATCCACGCCATCAACATCCGCACGAACGTGGTTCACCCGACCGACACACTGGTGCGCGTGAAGGTGAGGGCGACAGAGAACGCTTTGGGCAGCCGGGAGCGTAAATACAACGCGCTGGTAACGCGCCACACGATTACTTATGACCTTGCGACGCAGGCGGTTGATTACACGCTGCGTCCGTCGCGTTCGTTCGCGGATGCGGTGGCGCACACCTGGCTGGTTATGGGCGCGCAGCCAGAAAGCAGCATTGACCTTTATGGCCTGTATGCGATCGCTGAAAGTCTGCCGGATGACCGGCTGGGTCAGTTCGATTACACCTTTGATGACGAGAACGACTCGCTGGGTGACCGGGTGCGCGCGATCTGCAATGCCGCCTCGGTAATGGCCTACTGGGACGATGGCGTGCTGACGTTTACCCGCGATCAGAAGGTGGATTACCCGGCGGCAGTATTCAACCGGGCCAACATGAAAACGGACGAGTACAAAATCTCGTACGAGGCCACTTTGCCGGGCGGCTATGACGGCGTGCAGGTGTCGTATGTTCATCCGACCAAGAACAACAAGACCTACATCAACTACCGGGTACTGAACGGGGTGATCGTTGAGCAGGAGGCGGAGAACCCCAACAAACTGGAGATCGTCGGTTTCCGTAACGAGTACCAGGCGCGTGAGCGCGCGCTGAGGGAAACAAGGCGCCTGATGTATTCCCGCGTCAGGATGAATGCCCGGGTGTTTGAAGACGGGATCATCCAGGTCGGCAGCGTTATCCAGATGCCAGACATCTACGACAGCAACCAGCAGCAGGGATACATCACTGGGCGCACCGGTAACAATTTCGACACCAGCGAGCCGATTAGCTTTTCCGGCACGATGTATGTGCTGGTCACCGACAGCATGGGCAACCCGACATTGCGTTACCCGGCAACAGCGCGAAGTGACACGCCTTATGGATTCACTGCTGCGGTACCGGCGATCCAGCTCAACATCTGGAATGGAGATACCGTGCAACTCCCATCGCGCTACCTAATCGCCACCGTGGAAGAACTGGACTGTCAGCTGTGGACCGTCAACAGCATCAAACCAAACAGCGACAACACGGTCTCGCTGACCGTCTCCGAGTACAGCGACAGCATTTACCAGTAAACCCCGCCTGACAATCTCAACCCGGCCATCGAGCCGGGTTTTTTTATGGAAAAAATATGGCTACTCAACCAACACAGAACCAAGTGCCCAGCGAATCGCCACGCGATCTCAAATTTAACGCAGGGAAGATTGACGAGTATGTAACCTCCATGGGCTGGACATACACAGACCGGGTTGGTGTGAAGCATTACACGATCGAGGGAGTTAACTATCTTGCGCAGCAGGCGATGAATGCCTTTGGCTACGTCAACCTTGCAGGTAAGACCTTCACTACTGGGGCAACGATTAATAACCCAAATGAGGTTTTGCTGAACACCGCTGATGGTGAGTATTATAAATGGACTGGATCCTTTGCCTCAGGCCATAAAGTCGTGCCAGCTAATTCAACGCCAGCAAGTACCGGCGGCTTTGGGCCGGGGGCGTGGATCGGGGTGGGAGATGCGGTGCTTCGCAGCGAGTTGGCCAAGTCTTCTGGCTCGAATCTGGTGGGCTATAAATCAGGAACAGTGGAGAAAAGCCTGGATACGCTCTTTGGCGAGGTTTCCCCACTCTTTCGTGATCACATTAAGACCCTTGATTACTGGGCTGCAAGGATGCATGCCGGCGAAACCGTGATTATTACCAGCTACGCCGACTCTACCGGTGATGGTAATGGCTCGACAGGATGGACGGCGAACCCTACGGTTCCTGTAACCGGCTTTCCATGGTCCACCGCTCCCGTTGCGAACAGCGACCATAATGCAGAAGCCCCAAACGCGTGGCCGATTAAGTTACAAACTATTCTGCGCCAGTATCACCGTAACAATAATATCAGCGTTTACAATGCCGGTTACAGCGGTCAGCAGATGCAGAACGGCTGGGCAAACTATTACTTTGAAAAAGCCGTGCTGCAAAACCCATACATTCCTTCTAACCCTGATATCGTGATTATCAGCTTCGGTCTTAACGACATTACAGACGCAGGAAGCAAAGTCACCGAGCATATCGCGCAAACAATCGAGGTCATGAAGAAAGTTATCGCTGCTGGTGCTACGCCAGTTCTGACAACATGCGATGCAAACTGGCGCTCCTACAACGGCTGGAATTCTGGTTCATCCGGACGTGACAATGAAGAAGCTGCTGCCCAGATCAATGCCGCGAAAAAATACATGGCGGAGGTGCTGGGGGTGTCCATTATCGATCAGGACTTCATGCAAAAAACATGGATGTCCAAAAACAGTGATTATTCCAACCAGTATGAACTTCAACCTGATGGTTTGCATTGGGGGGATACTGGACATGCTATGAAAGCTGCGTTTGTAGCTCAGTCGTTTATGCCTGACATTCTTCGCTGCTACGGTACAGATATTGAGCGCATCTGCTGGATGGACAGCAGAATGCGCTATGCCAAGAATTACACTTCAAGCTGGGTTCCTGCCTCAGGCGAAGAGGGTTACCGTTATTCGAGATTCCCACGCATCTGGTATATCCAGGCTGCAGATTATGCAGGCAGCGAAGTCATCTTTGACTTTTTTGTTTGGAGTGAAGGCAACCAGGACTCATTGCTCTACCGTAACTTTGGCAACAGCAATATTGGTTCAGCTTACGCTGCCGAGCAACTTCCTCGCGTGAGGGTTTTCTCTCTCGGATCCACGACTGCATATTATGACAAAGAGCTACCGGATACCGGGGAGGATGAAGCATATATAAATGCCACCGATCGCCCCTTCTATCTGACCAAGCTCCGCTACGGACTTAACCGTATCCAGCTAATTGCGCCATCGACGAGCGGGGTCGGGGCGTTCTGGGGCGGCTGGTTTGAGTTCAATCCATTCTGGAAAGCCAAAGCCACGTTTGGTTACGTGAACAACTACGGCGCGCCAAACTATGTGCAGGTGAATGCGCTGGAGAAAACTGGCCCCCTCGATTTCCGGTTTGAGGCGGATACGGCGAATAACCGCGTGGCGTTTATGAACCCTGAAATGTTTGACGGAACGAACTGTGCTGATATCGGGCAGGTTGGTGATAAGGTCGAAATACTGGTTGAAGGTTTCTTCGATACCGATACGGGTTTCCTGTTCTTCGGCGGTAAATCCCTGAACCGTAATTCAGGCTCGACGGATAATAACCAGGAGGACAACTGCCTGCTCCTGTATGCCACATCGAAAACGTTTAACCTGCTCCAGTTGCGCTACCCATATCAAAGCTCTGCACCATACCCTCAAATCCAGACCGGTATTGATGATGTTTACAGCGCGACGGACAGGGCTCGCAAGTTCCTTATTCGCTGTGAAAAGACTTCGCCGACAACGCAGACCATTAAGGTCTACGACGGGTGGGAGACTATCGACACCCCTGTCCTGAACTATAAGGGAGACTGGATGCAGGGTAAGTTCTGCGGAGGTGGGATTATTGGTGGAGTTTACGCAACGAGAAACATTGCCAGGACGGTACGCGTCAGCCAACTATTAATTAGAAAATTTAAGTAGGAATAAACTTAGGGTAACAATTATACGTATATGGTTTATTGTGTATGATGAACTTTCCAACTAAGGGGGTTCTTTATGCACAATAAACGGTGGTTACTATGGCAACCACGCTGACAACGGAGTCACTAAATCAGGGTCTTAGCCTGAGTGCGCTGGTTTCGGTGTTAGCGGGTGTGCCGCCAGAGGTGGCTTTAGGGGCGCTTGCCGGTGCGGTAATATTTGTCACCTCGGCGGTTGAGTACCCCATAAAGCGGCGGTTACTCCTGGCGTTTCTCAGCTTCTTCTGCGGCCTTCTCTTCTACAAAGCGACAGCATCAATTCTTATCGGCATAGCCAGCCTGATCCCTACCATCACGCAGGACTCTTTTGAAAAAGGGATTGTTTTCTCTGCAGGCGCATTCGTGTCAGCAATTGTCGCTGTGCGTATTGGTATATGGCTCTATCACCGTTCCGATAATCCACGCGAGTTAATTTCGGGGAGAAAAGACGATGGTAACGCATGAGTTTTTTTTGCTTATCACCAATGCAGTTATTTGCACTGGCATAGCAATTCGCGTTGTCACATTCCGGCGTAACGGCTCTCAACATAGAAGGTGGGGAGGATGGCTTGCTTATTTCCTGATTGTTGCTGCGGCCAGTATTCCTGTTCGAGTCTCCTATGCAATCTGGTTACGTACGCCAATGGCTGTGGATTTATCTGAGGTCATTATCAACGCTGTCATGCTGGCTGCGGTTATTAAAACGCGCGGTAACGTCGTTCAAATTTTTAAAGTATCGAGGTCTAAACATGGAGATTAAACAATTCCAGCGAGCTGCTGGTATCAGCGAGGCACTGGCCGCACGCTGGTTCTCGCATATAACTTCTGCGATGAAAGAGTTTGGTATCAGCAAAGCAGAAGATCAGGCAATGTTTATTGCTCAAGTCGGGCATGAGTCTGGGAGCTTCACCAGGTTGCAGGAGAATTTCAACTACAGTGTCAGCGGACTGGCTAACTTCGTTCGGGCTGGGCGTCTCACTCAGGGGCAGGCTAATGCACTGGGGCGCCGTGCTGGTGAACCACCATTGCCACTTGAGCGCCAGCGCGCGATCGCAAATCTGGTATACAACAAACGCATGGGGAACAATGCCCCTGGTGATGGCTGGAATTACCGAGGGCGCGGACTTATCCAGATTACCGGTTTGAATAACTATCGTGATTGCGGAAACGGTCTGAAGGTTGACCTGCTGGAGAGCCCTGAACTGCTGGCGCAGGACGAATATGCGGCTCGTAGCGCGGCGTGGTTCTTCGCCAGCAAAGGATGCATGAAGTATACCGGCGATATTGCACGTGTAACTCTGATTATCAATGGTGGCCGGAACGGCATCGACGACCGGCGAGCGCGGTACATCACTGCCAGTAAGGTGCTGGCGGTATGATCTGGGCATTCGTAAAAGCATACTGGAAACAGTTGCTTATCGTGGCAGTGCTTGCTGTTCTGGTCATATCAGGAGTGGTTGCCTGGAATATACACGGCAGTCGCCAGTACGATGCCGGGTATGTTCAGGCGGAAGAAGACCGCAAAGCCGAAGAAGACAAAGTTCGTCAGTACTACGAACAGGAGAAAGTGACCAATGAACGTGAAGCTCAGCAGAGGATCGACCAGGCGCGCAATGATGCTCTTGATGCTGCCGCTAGCGCTGGCCGGTTGCAGCAACAACTCTTTGCCATCCGTGAGCAGCTCAGGCAGTATAACGCCATTGTCGGCGCTGGGTCGTCAGCCGCAGACACCGGAGTTTTGCTTGCCGACGTGCTCAGCAAATCTCTCGAGAGAAACAGACAACTGGCAGAGTATGCTGACCGGGCAGCCGAAGCCGGAAGAGTCTGCGAAAAACAGTACGACACTTTGACCAGATAGCATGGCATTTTTCATGGTACTGATTTCCGGTGACGGTATATAAAACGGTACGGGAAAAATTGAGATTTGGAAAAATGTTATCACTCAATTGGTTATGGTTATCGTAAATAATTGAGTGGGAATGATTTGACCCTGCACTATGAATGAACAAAACCCTCTGTTACTACAGAGGGTTTTTTATCTTCAAGAATTATAGGATTGAAGTTACTAACATCGATTAATTAAACCAGCTGTCCGATTTGTTCTCTTCTGCTTTGCCCACGCTTTTCATCAGATCGCGACCGCCTTCAGTCATATTTCTGTTGGCGTCAGCTTCAGATTGCAC
>SKEM01000111.1_pt1 | contig 62271 bp, 64 predicted proteins | sample 4826731 | NCBI WGS metagenome assembly SKEM01 (sample SAMN11008809, study PRJNA524170) | human gut metagenome | biome: Human fecal sample; material: Feces; isolation source: fecal sample from pouch patient p37 | host: Homo sapiens | place: Israel: Tel-Aviv | collected 2015-07-27 | reverse complement strand
GCTTAGTATTCGACACACTAAAGGCTACTGGTCTTTTCTTTTTTTGTAAATAAATAAATTGGTCTACAAAAAAGATTTCCACGACCAGATGAATTATTCATCCAACCTATGAAAATCTTACACTAACCCATTTAAGATCTTTTCGTCTAATATTTAGGACTAAAATAAAATAGCCACTAATTTCCTGCCTAGAAACCAGTCGCTATTATTCATTGATTAATTTTTAATACCATTCTATCTCAGCAATTGCATCAACTTGCTTATCAACGCCAATCTGGTGGTAAGTTACCGTTCCATCATTTGTTTGGAGCTTATTAACTTTGCTTTCCACAATTTCCCCATTGCGTACCTCTTGAAGATACTGCAAATTAAATCTTTTTATCTGATTTTCTCGTAAAAAATCACGGCCAAGAGGATCAAGAAGCCAATCAAAGTAACGCGCATTATTAACATGGCGATTAGCATCAAGGTCAAAATAACGAACTTGATAATTTTTCTTTATTGCCGAATCATTTTCATCTAATTTTTGAGGTCGCTTTAGACGAGGAATTCTTTTCGCAACGGGAGCATTAAACGGTTCAATTAAAGCTGGTGGAATTGATTGCATTCGCCGCGTCTTTAGATTCATAAACACAAAAATCGACCTAATTCGTGCATATTCAATCTGGTGTTCTTTATCCGTTATCCAAAAATCACGAACAGCAAAAAAGCGGTTATAGGAAACAGCTTTGGTTCCTAAAATAACTGTTTCGCCAAAAGAAGGTTGATTTGCGGAAAGATGTCCTTCATAGCCGCTTACTACCCATGTACCGCCAGTAGATTGTATTTCTTCGGTTCCCATTCCTAAAGACATACTATGCTCATCGGATACCATGGAAATCATACTTAATATCATGCTTAGGCTTGGATGACTTGTTTCATCACACTCATAATATGTTAGTAAGTGCGGCATTTCAAATGTTTGTGCTTCTTGCTTTAACTCCATATTTTTCTCCTACAATTGATGATATTGTTTATATAATTCCTGGCGTTTTATATTATTTTTCTTTGCCACCAGCTTAATCGCAGCATTAGTGGAAAGACCATTTAAGATTTCCTTATCAACCTGTTCTGTTAATGGTAATTCAATATCATTATCTGTCTCCTCTGCCGGGTGTTCATTCCCAGCTACTAGAATAACGAATTCTCCTCGTGGTTGATGATCTTCAAACCAGGCAGTTGTTTCAGCAAGCGTTCCCCGCGTAAACTCTTCATAGCGTTTAGTGAGTTCCCGTGCTAAAACAACTCGCCGTTCATTACCGAAAACTTCCGCCATCGTAGCTAAAGTCTTTTTTAAGCGGTGTGGAGCTTCATAAAAGATCATCGTTTCTTCACGCTCTTTTAATTGCTCCAACGCCGCTACCTGTTGCTGATGCTTACGCCCTAAAAAGCCAAAGAAGTAAAATGGCTGGGGAACTAACCCCGAAGCGATAAGAGCCGTCAATCCTGCATTAGCTCCTGGAAGGGGGATCACTGGCAACCCTTCTCTAACTGCCGCCGCTACCAATTCCTTGCCGGGGTCAGAAATCGAAGGCATCCCTGCATCACTGCATTGGGCAATCGAATAACCAGCTTTTAATTTCTCAATCAATTCCGGAACACGTTGTTCAGTATTATGCTCATGAAAGCTAATTTGACGGGTTAATATATCAAAATGGTTTAATAGTTGCTGAGTATGACGCGTATCTTCAGCAGCAATCAGATCCACTTCTTTTAAGGTTTTAATTGCACGAAAAGTCATATCATCTAAATTTCCAATTGGGGTTGGAACTAAGTATAAACTTCCTGATTGGTGATCATTAAAACTACTAATTTGCTGCATACTATCTCCTATTTTGTCATTCCTTGTTCATGTCCGAATATTGCATCTAAACAAAAAGTACAAGATTCATTAGGCTCAAGACGTTTACCATAATACTCACTGCAAACATGAAAACCCTGTTGGTAAAGCTCTTTTAAATTTTGCCGTGATCCAGATAATTGGTTTTCACTATGATGTGATTGCTTTTCTTTAATCATCTGACGCAAATGCTTATTTTCAATTGAAAGTTCAACATTTTCCTCAGAAATAGCAATAATTTTTGCCTGCAACTGCTCCATTTTATTAACTAAATCCTGGGTCTGGTTCATCACCTGCGCAAATTGTTCATAAAGATTATCTGAACTATATTCTTCACTCATCTTTTCGCTCCTAACTAATGCTTAAAACCTGCACAAGCCGAATCGTCAATTGTTCAACAATATTTTGAAAGCTAATATTTTGTTCTAACATGTGACGAGTTTCCAACGTTAACTGACTAGCCGCTAACAATTGTTGAGGAGAGTATTTTCTAACTACTTCTCCCATTTCTCCTAAAATATTATTAAAGTGAAGGCGGTTGGCAACTGTAATTCCGGAATTTACCATTAGCGTATCACGCCAGATTAAGGTAATTAGGTCCAAAATCACTTGTTGTTTATCCCGGTCGGTAGCTACTTTTTGTAGAATTGTCTGAACATCAACGAAGCCTAACATCCCATTTCGTGTCGTATCTTGATACCACTGAATGACTCCTTTGATCGCACTCTCAAACCAATTATCTTCTTGCCACTGTTCAATCATTGCGACGGAATCTGTAATCCCAACAGCAATCTGTTGCTGAGATGATGGAATATTATGTTCAGTTAAAACTGTTAACAATGCATCTCGTTTTAATGGTGGCAGTTCAATCACCTGTGTTCGTGATCGGATTGTTGGTAAGACAGCACTTTTATTAGTCGTTAGCATAAAAATATAAACGCCAGTCCCCGGTTCTTCAATAAACTTAAGAAGACTATTTGCTGCACCATTTGTCATTTTATCAGCATCTTTAATAATAAAAATTTTCTTATTGCCTTCTACCGCACTCTTAGAAAATTCTGCTTTTAAGTGACGAATCTCATCAACCTTTATTTGGCGACCTTCTGGAGCAGCATAGACAATATCAGGATGGTTCCCAGACAGGATTCGCTGACACTCGGCACAAGTTAAGTCTGGTTTATTGTCTTGGGGATGAAGACAAAATAACCGTAACGATAACCATTGAGCAATTGACATCTTTCCTGAACCGCCTGGCCCAACAAACAGATAGGCATGAGCAAGTTCTTTATTTAATAATATTTTTTGAAAACGAGTAATTATTGCTGGTTGTAATTTTTCTGCACGTGTTTGTCCCTGTTCAGCCAACCATCTTCACCTACTTAAAATTTAATGAAGTCTTCTACTGGTAAGACAAAAACAGTTGCCCCACCAATCTTTACGTTGACAGGAAATGCTGAACCTCCTTCAACATCCATATGCATTTGCGATGTAACGTATTGTTCACGTGACTCAGCATTCTTTTTAATTACTGATAATACTTCTTGAACTCGTTCATCTTCAATTCCAATTAAAAATGTCGCATTTCCTTCACGAAGGAAACCACCAGTTGTTGATAATTGAGTAACGTGAATATCAGCTTTATTAAATGCTTTTCGTAAACGATTGCTATCTTTTGATTGAACAATTGCAATAATCATTTTCATTATTAATCACCCTTTTTTATTAAAACAAATCTGAAAAACGGTCATGAATTGTTGCTTTTACATCCTCAATCACTTTTTCCAGTGGCTGACTTGCATCAATTAACTTTATCCGTTCTGGATAATTTTTGTAAAGTTTCAAGTAAGATTGACGAACGGTTTGATGGAAAGCAAGCTTTTCCTTGTCTAATCGATTAATTTGATTAGAACGATGCTCAGCAATCCGTCTTAAGCCAATTTCCGATTCAATATCAAGGTAAATTGTCAACGACGGCATTAACCCATCAATCGCAAACTGATTAATTTGCCAAATCTCTTTTTCACCAAGGCCACGACCAGCTCCCTGATAAGCGATGGAACTATCTACAAATCGATCACACAGAATAACTTTGCCTGCTTTCAACCCCGGAATTATTTCTGAAACAATGTGTTGCCGACGAGCAGCAGCAAAAAGCAATGCTTCTGTCCGCCCATCCATATCGGTATTTTGACCATCAAAGAGTACCTGGCGAATTTGCTCAGAAATCTTATTACCACCCGGTTCACGAGTATACATAACTTTTTCTGTGCCAAGCTGATCTTCCAATTGTTGTTGAATCTGTTGGATTACACTTGTCTTGCCAGCTCCATCTGGTCCCTCAAATGATATAAATTTACCGTCCATTTCTCTCTCCTAGCGATCAATTACTCCATCATTTAACGTCCCGTGAACTTTAAACTTACGAGCAATTTTATATAGGTATAAAAATTTTTGTTCTTGAATCCGGGAACGGTAATGAAGTTCACTATTAACGTTTGCTTCATATACTGCTCGTTCAGTTTCACGTGCATGATCCCAACTGGCCTTCGTAGAATATACCGCTTCTAACAGGCGCTGATTCCGTTCACGTTCCACTTCTTTAGTAGGCCGCTTAAAAAACATTTTCTTACATCTCCGTTCGCCCTTGAACTGCTTTGAATAATGTCATCTCATCAGCATAGTCAATATCTGCGCCAACTGATAACCCATGCGCCAACCGAGTAACCTTAATTCCCGCAGGCTTAATTAGCTTAGCGAGGTACCCAGCCGTTAACTCACCATCTGATGAAGCATTAGTTGCAATAATAATTTCCTTTACTTCATTATCTTTCTTTAACCGTTTAAGTAAACTTGTAATATTAATATCTTCCGGGCCTGTTCCTGCAACTGGGGAAATAACTCCATGAAGGACATGGTATAAACCATGATATTCATGCATCCGTTCCATTGCCATAACGTCTTGTAACTGCTCAACAACTAGAATTTGCGAATGATCACGGGTCTTATCGCGACAAATCGGACAAGGATCATCTTCAGTAATATTGCCACAAATACTACAGTTATGAAGGTCTCTTTTAGCAGATAGGAGAGATTTAGCAAAGTTCGTTACATCATCTTCTTGCATACTCAAAGTATAGAACGCCAGGCGAGTTGCAGTCTTTTGCCCAATTCCTGGCAACTTAGTATAGCTTTCAATTAATTTTGCTAATGGTTCTGGATATTGGATCACTTTTTACAACCCCATACCTTGCGTATATTTACCAAGCTTTTGTTGAGTAGCATCATTGACTTGTTTCATTCCGTCTTTCACAGCAGCAATTACCAAGTCTTGAAGCATATCAATATCATCTGGATCAACTGCTTCTGGCTTAATCTTTAAGTCAATTAATTGATTATCCCCGCTAAACGTAGCAGTTACCATATCATCCGGTGCTTTTCCAACAAATTCCTGTTTAGCAAGTTCTTCATGTTCAGCCATCATTTTCTTTTGCATTGCCTTAGCCTGCTTCATCATTTGTTGCATATTCATTCCACGCATCATAATATCATCCATCCTTTTTCTTAATTATCTTCTACTTTAACAATATCACTACCAAATAACTTCTGTGCTGTTGCTACTTGGTTATCTTCTTGAGGTGACTTTTCTTCAGTTAGTGTCTCATCTTCTGGTGGTAGCGGTGGTTCCTCCATCGGTGCTGGTGTAGCTGCAGGAGTTTGTCCGCTTTCTTCAGTAGTTTGCGGCTTTTGTTTAATAGGTTGCGACTTTTGCTGATTCTTACCAAAACCATGATCCTTGATAAAGTCTTGCCGAATTTTTGGCCATTTATCCTTAGGTACAAAAACAACTTGCCGTTCATTTCCAGTTAAACGTTGCAGAGCACTTTCCATATTCTCTAACAACGTTGTATCATCAGCTGCTTGTTGGAATAAGAACGGATAATCAAAAGCAACAATTATTCCCGCGGCACTAGCGGCAACCGGTTGTGAAACGTGAAGTAAGGACCGTTGCGGCACCGACAATAGATTCAACATATCTCCCCATAGCTCACGAACATTTATTAAATCTTGACGAGTCGCATTTTCTAACACTGGGTAAATCTTATTGAGATTAACCTGCACTTTCTTTTGTTGTACTCGTGGTTGCTCATTTTGTTGCCGAGGTGATGGTCGACTAGCCTTTGCCGGCGCATTCTGCAACTGTTTTACTGTTTGTTGCAATTGCTGTATCTCTTGTTGTAATTTTTCAATCGTCTTAGTAGCTTCAGTATTTGTATCCGAAGAAACCGCTGGTGCCGATTGAATATTCTTTTGTGGTTCGATTTGTGCAAGTTTTATTGTAAGAACTTCCAAATACACATCCGGATGGGTCGTAAAACGCATCTCTTCTTGAATATTATTTAGTTCATCGATCATTTGGTATAAGGTCGCTGAAGAAGCAAGTTGGACTATTTCTTCAAAGTCTTCCTGCTTTAGTCCCGTACTTTCAACACTAATCAAGCTTGGTGATTCTTGGTATAACAGAATATCACGAATAAAGGAAATCAAGTCCTCGATGAACCGCTGACCATCTTTTCCTTCATCCAAAATATCTTTCATGGTGTCAAGAGCAGTCGCCCCTTCATGCTTACTAATCTCCAAAAAGTACTTTTTTAATAATTGTTTAGTAACACTTCCTGTAACTAGTAAAGCATCATCCAACTTTACCTCATTATCACTGAAAGAAAGAACCTGGTCAAGGATACTCAACGCATCCCGCATTCCTCCTTCAGCGGCATTTGCAATTACCCATAATGCTTTCTCATCATAAGTAACTTCCTTTTGATCAAGAATATATTTCATTCGATTAAATGCATCTTCTGCTGAAATTCGTCGAAAATCAAATCGTTGAACCCGCGAAATAATTGTTAAAGGAATTTTATGCGGTTCTGTAGTTGCAAGAATAAAAATCACATTGGCTGGTGGTTCTTCAAGCGTTTTTAGCAGTGCGTTAAAAGCCCCTGTTGAAAGCATGTGAACTTCATCAATTATATAAACTTTGTAGTCCGCTTGGGTAGGAGCATATTTTGCCTTATCCCGAATATCACGAATCTCTTCAACCCCATTATTAGAAGCCGCATCGATTTCAATTACATCATTTAATTGCCCGTTTGTAATTGCTTTACAAATCTCACACTCATTACAAGGTTCGCCATCCTTGGAATGATGACAATTAACCGCTTTAGCAAAAATTTTTGCTGCTGAGGTTTTACCAGTACCACGTGGACCAGCGAACAAGTATGCATGGCTTATCTGGTGAGTGATAATGGCGTTTTTTAGGGTTCTTGTAACAATCTGTTGACCGACAAGATCATCGAATCGCTGTGGTCGCCAGACACGATATAATGCCTGATAACTCATCGCCAGACTCCCTTTCTGAATTTAAAATACTATAAAATATTATACAAGGAATTAATCACATAAAGTAGGTAAAATACATTTTAATTAAAATTTAAAAATAAAAAAGACCCGCAATAAACCATTACGGGTCAGCTTAATTATCAATAAAACTTAGAGCACAAGGTATATCATACTTAGTGCTGCTTCCTTCCAGACCTGACACGGTTCGTAAGCATACCCTTGCTCTAAGGCCTTACGGCAAATAGTATAATACACTATTTTTCTTTAAATTACTAGGGGTTAGCCTTATTTTTTCGTCGAGCCTCTTTCCGGCGGCGACGAATTTTACGGAAAAAGTTTTTTAACATTTGACTACACTCATCCCCTAAAATACCAGAATGGACATTAACCTGATGATTTAAACGGGAATCATTTAGTAAATGGTATAAGCTATCAACCGCTCCGGCTTTCGGATCAGCAGCACCATAATAAACATTTTTTATTCGTGCGTTGATAATGGCACCGCTACACATGATACACGGTTCTAACGTAACATATAAGTCACAGTCCTCTAAACGCCAACTTCCTAAATTCGTGCATGCTTCCATAATCGCAAGCATTTCTGCGTGATAGGTAACATCTTGAAACTTTTCACGCATATTATGACCACGCCCAATTACCTGTCCCTCGTGGACAACAATCGCACCAATTGGTACTTCATCTAAAATTCTGGCTTGTTTTGCTTCTGCAATTGCCATCTTCATAAATTTTTGTTGTTCAGATAATGATGAATTGATTTTTTTCATTCTTTTTCTCCAAGCACTTAAAATTCCCCTGTTGTTCAGTGTATAATAATAGATTAGTTTTTCAAATTAATTTTATTAAGCACCTGCTTAAGTATTCTATCAAAAAAAGTTTCACAGGTGTTAACCACTAGTTCAAGCACTATATGTTGTGTTTCACTATTTTTTAAGCACGAAATATAGTGCTTTTTTAATTGATTTTTTCTAATTCATCGTTATACTAGAAAACATCGACTAATCGTTTAGGAGGCCTCGTGAAGATGGTAACTGTATTTTCAAAAAATAATTGTATCCAATGCAAGATGACAAAACGTTTCCTTGAGCAACACAAAATTTCATTTATTGAACACAACATTGATGAACAACCAGAATACATATCTCAACTTAAGTCTGAAGGTTTTATGGCGACTCCAGTTGTAAAACTTCCTAACGGTCAAGCTTTTTCTGGCTTTCGTCCTGATCAATTAAACCAACTTGCCTAAGTTTAAATAAACTAATATTTTGCCAGGCATCAATTCGCTATTGGTGTACTGGCTTCTTTATTGACATAATCAAATTAATTCAGAAAGTGAGTTATTAATATGGCGTTATCCGATATCGATATGACCAAAGTTAAATATTACGATTATAACAACGAAGTAAATATCCCCAAAAACGGACAAATTCAACTAGATAAAGATAAATTGGCCTTAGAAGACTTTATCAAAAATAATGTAGAACCGAATACCAAAAGCTTTTCTTCATTAAAAGAACGTTTTCAATGGTTAGAAGAAAATGATTATATTGAAGAGGAATTTATGAATAAATATAGTGAAGCATTCATTGAAAAGCTTTACGATTATTTAAAAGCCCAAAACTTCCACTTCCATTCTTTTATGGCAGCTTATAAGTTTTATGCTCAATATGCCTTACGAACAAATGATAAAGAGTACTACCTTGAAAACTATATTGATCGAGTCGCAATGAATGCTCTTTATCTCGCTAATGGTGATGAAGAGTTAGCAATGCAGCTCGCTGATGAAATCATCCATCAACGTTATCAACCCGCAACTCCAACATTCCTTAACGTTGGGCGTAAACGCCGGGGAGAATTTGTTTCTTGCTTTGCGATTCAAACAACGGACGACATGAATACCATTGGTCGAACAATCAATTCTGCCCTCCAACTTTCTAAAATTGGTGGTGGTGTTGGAATTAATTTAAGCAACCTTCGTGAAGCTGGTGCCCCAATCAAGAAAATACAAGGTGCTGCTAGTGGAGTTGTTCCTGTAATGAAGTTGTTAGAAGATAGTTTTTCCTATTCCAATCAACTGGGACAGCGACAGGGAGCTGGAGTCGTTTACCTTAGTGTTTTCCATCCTGATATTATTGAATTCTTAGGAGCAAAAAAGGAAAACGCTGATGAAAAGATTCGCTTAAAGACCCTCTCTCTCGGAATTACGGTTCCTGATAAGTTTTACGAATTAGTAGAGCAAAATGCTGATATGTACTTGTTTAGTCCCTATGATGTTGAACGAGTATACGGAATGCCATTCTCCTACGTCGATATCACAAAAGAATACGACAATTTAGTAGCAAACGATGATATTCGCAAGAAGAAAGTTAATGCCCGGGACTTGGAGGACGAAATCAGTAAACTTCAACAAGAATCAGGTTATCCTTACATTATCAATATTGATACAGAAAACCGGGATAATCCGATTAATGGAAAAATTGTGATGAGTAATTTATGTTCAGAGATTGCTCAAGTACAAGTACCAGCGCAAGTAAATGATGATCAATCATATTCTGAAATGGGAATTGATATCAGTTGTAATCTTGGGTCAACCAATATTGCTAATATGATGGAAAGCCCTGACTTTGGTAAATCGATTAAGGCAATGATGCGGGGATTAACCCGAATCAGTGACGTAGAAGACCTAGATGTTGTCCCAACTATTCAAAACGGAAATCGGCTTGCCCATTCAGTTGGTTTGGGTGCAATGGGATTGCATAGCTACCTCGCTAAGCACCATATTCAATACGGAAGCCCGGTTGCGATTGAATTCACAGGTGTTTACTTTATGCTCTTAAATTATTGGTCATTAGTGGCATCAAATGAAATTGCCAAAGAGCGGCAGGAAACTTTCCACGATTTTGAGAACAGTAAATATGCGGATGGTTCCTACTTTGACAAATATGTCACTAAGGATTGGGGACCACAATCAGATGTTGTTAAAGGTCTTTTTGAAGGTATTTTTATCCCTGGAATTGAAGATTGGAAGAAGTTAAAAGAAAATGTAATGCAAGATGGTCTTTACAATCAATACCGTCTTGCTGTAGCGCCAAACGGTTCAACTTCCTACATTAACGATTCGACTGCTAGTCTACATCCAATCATTAATCGTGTTGAAGAGCGCCAAGAAAAGATGATCGGTAAAATTTATTACCCTGCCCCATATCTTTCAAACGACACGATGCCTTACTATCGTTCAGCTTACGATATGGATATGCGAAAGGTTATTGACACTTACGCCGCTGCACAACAGCACATCGATCAATCTCTTTCAATGACCCTCTTTATGCGGTCAACAATCCCAGCAGGCCTTTACGAATGGAAAAATGGACGAACAGATAAAATGACGACTCGTGATTTAAACATCTTACGGCACTATGCCTATAAACGTGGTATTAAGTCAATTTACTACATTCGAACGTTTACTGACGATAGCGATGAAATTGGTGCAAACCAATGTGAAAGCTGTGTTATCTAAGCCTAATCAGAATTTGATTTAAACGTTGGGCACTGGTAAACTTGATATTATGTATACAAATGGCTTTTGGCATCTCGATTTATTAAAAGCAACGTATTTGGAGGAGCTCAATCAATGAAACTGGAAGAATTTAAACCTGTAAATCAATATAAAGCAATTAATTGGAATGAAGTTTCCGACATGATCGATAAAGCTACATGGGAAAAGCTAACAGAACAGTTCTGGCTTGATACGCGGATCCCGGTTGCCAATGATATGGATGATTGGCGTGAATTAGATGACGATCATCAATGGACTGTCGGACATGTTTTTGGTGGTTTAACCCTTCTTGATACTGTTCAATCAGAAGCAGGATTAACTGCCCTTAAAGAAGATGTTAAAACTCCTCATGAAACAGCAGTTCTTAATAACATCCAATTTATGGAATCAGTTCATGCTAAGAGTTACTCAACTATTTTCTCTACTCTTAATACCCCAGACCAAATCAAAGAAATCTTTGAATGGTCCGATACAGAAGAATATTTGCAAAATAAAGCTGTCAAAATTGCAAATATGTACCTTGATCCAAGTCAAGATCCGCTCAAAAAGAAAGTAGCCAATGTTTTCCTTGAAACTTTCTTATTCTATTCTGGTTTCTACACTCCCCTTTATTACCTTGGCCACAATAAATTAAATAACGTGGCTGAAATTATCAAGCTAATTTTACGGGACGAATCAGTTCACGGGACATATATTGGATACAAGTTCCAAGTCGGCTTACGTGATCGAACAGAAAAGCAACAACAAGATATGAAAGATTGGATGTACAATTTCCTTTATGAACTATACGATAATGAAGAAAAATACACTCATCTTCTTTATGATCAAGTTGGTTGGACAGATGATGTTTTAACCTTCATCCGTTACAACGCTAATAAGGCATTGATGAACCTTGGTCAAGATCCACTATTCCCTGATACCGCTTCTGATGTTAACCCAGTTGTTATGAATGGAATTTCTACTTCAACTTCTAACCATGATTTTTTTAGCCAAGTCGGCAATGGGTATCGCATGGGTGCCGTTGAAGCAATGAATGATAGTGATTATGACGTTAAAGATCCAAACGCGGGAAAAGACATTAATGCCCGCGATTAATAAAAAAGCTACCATTTCTGAATGGTGGCTTTTTTATTATTCCCAATAATAATCTGTTAATGATTAGTTAAGTTAATAACTAGCCGAGTTAAATTAATATATTCGCTTTTATATTCTATTTGTGAAACAGACTTCAATTAATAACAGTATGCAAATCTATCATCTCTTAATCTCAAAAATAATACCAATGTTTTTTGTTGCTATACAAGTATTATAAAGACAATATTGTAAGCGAATTCATACCAAGCAACCATTGTTTAAATGTTCACAAAGGTATTTACAAAGCAAAAAAACGTAGTAATATTATACATGTTCAAATGTTAACAAAGAAAAGAATTGAAAAAGGAGATTTCAATTATGCCTGCTAACAACAAAAAACAAGTTGAAAAAAACGTATTAACTGAAGAAGAAAAAAAGCAAAATGCGCAAAAATTAGTTAATGACATAATTGCCAAAAGTGAAGCAGCTTTTGAACAATTACGTTACTACTCGCAAGAACAAGTTGATAAAATTTGTCAAGCCATGGCCTTAGCTGCTGAAGAACACCACATGGACTTAGCTATTGATGCAGCTGAAGAAACTGGTCGTGGGGTTGCCGAAGATAAGGCTATCAAGAACATCTACGCAAGTGAATACATTTGGAACAACATCCGTCATGATAAGACTGTCGGAATCATCGAAGACAACGATGAAAACCAAACCATCACTATTGCTGATCCGCTTGGTATTATTGCAGGTATCGTTCCAGTTACTAACCCTACTTCAACAACGATCTTCAAATCAATCATTAGTGCTAAGACGCGGAATACAATTATCTTCTCATTCCACCGTCAAGCCATGAAATCTTCCATTAAAACAGCTAAGATTTTACAAGAAGCTGCGGAAAAGGCCGGTGCACCAAAGAACATGATTCAGTGGCTTCCTGAAAGTAGCCGTGAAAATACAAGTGCATTGTTACAACACCCTAAGACTGCTACTATTTTAGCAACTGGTGGTCCTTCATTAGTTAAGGCTGCCTACAGTTCAGGTAACCCTGCTCTTGGTGTTGGTCCTGGTAACGGTCCAGCTTACATTGAAAAGACTGCTAATATTGAACGTTCTGTTTACGATATCGTTCTTTCTAAGACTTTTGATAACGGAATGATCTGTGCTACTGAAAACTCAGTTGTTGTTGATGAAGAAATCTACGACAAGGTAAAAGAAGAATTCCAAAAATGGAACTGTTACTTCTTGAAGCCAAATGAAATTGATAAGTTCACTGAAGGCTTCATTGATCCTAAGCGTCACCAAGTTCGTGGACCAATTGCTGGTCGTTCAGCTAACGCCATCGCTGATATGTGTGGAATTAAAGTTCCTGAAAACACTAAGGTTATCATCGCTGAATATGAAGGGGTTGGTGACAAGTACCCACTTTCAGCTGAAAAGCTTTCACCAGTATTAACAATGTACAAGGCCACTTCACATGAAAATGCCTTTGATATTTGTGCTCAATTATTACACTATGGTGGTGAAGGTCACACTGCTGCTATTCATACCCTTGATGATGATTTAGCAACTAAGTACGGTCTTGAAATGCGTGCTTCACGGATCATTGTTAACTCTCCATCTGGTATCGGTGGTATTGGTAACATTTACAACAACATGACACCATCACTTACTTTAGGTACCGGTTCATACGGTGGTAACTCAATTTCTCACAACGTTACTGATTGGGATCTCTTAAACATCAAAACAATTGCAAAGCGGCGTGAAAACCGTCAATGGGTTAAGATTCCCCCAAAAGTATACTTTCAACGCAACTCACTAAAAGAATTGCAAGATATTCCAAACATTAACCGAGCATTTATCGTTACTGGTCCTGGAATGAGCAAGCGTGGTTACGTTCAACGTGTTATCGATCAATTGCGTCAACGTCAAAACAACACTGCTTTCTTAGTATTTGATGACGTTGAAGAAGATCCATCAACAAACACTGTTGAAAAAGGTGTTGCCATGATGAACGACTTCAAACCTGATACAATTATTGCTCTTGGTGGTGGTTCACCAATGGATGCTGCTAAGGCTATGTGGATGTTCTATGAGCACCCAGAAACTTCATGGTATGGGGTTATGCAAAAGTATCTTGATATTCGGAAGCGTGCTTACCAAATCAAGAAGCCTACTAAGTCTCAACTTATTGGGATTCCTACTACATCAGGTACTGGTTCAGAGGTTACTCCATTTGCGGTTATTACCGATTCAGAAACTCATGTTAAGTACCCACTTGCTGACTACGCCTTAACTCCAAACATTGCGATTGTTGACTCACAATTCGTTGAAACTGTCCCAGCAAAAACTACTGCATGGACTGGACTAGATGTTTTATGTCACGCTACTGAATCATATGTTTCTGTTATGGCAACTGATTACACTCGTGGTTGGTCACTACAAACCATCAAGGGTGTTATGGAAAACCTTCCTAAGTCAGTTCAAGGTGACAAGTTAGCTCGTCGTAAGATGCACGACTTCTCAACAATGGCCGGTATGGCATTTGGTCAAGCCTTCTTAGGAATTAACCACTCTCTTGCTCACAAGATGGGTGGAGCATTCGGTCTTCCTCACGGTTTGCTTATCGCTATTGCAATGCCACAAGTAATTCGCTTTAACGCAAAACGTCCACAAAAGCTTGCTCTCTGGCCTCACTATGAGACTTACCATGCAACTAAGGACTACGCTGACATTGCACGGTTCATTGGTTTGAAAGGCAACACTGATGAAGAATTAGCTGAAGCATATGCTAAGAAAGTTATCGAACTTGCTCACGAATGTGGTGTTAAGCTTAGTCTTAAGGACAATGGCGTTACACGTGAAGAATTTGATAAAGTAGTTGACGATCTTGCTCGCTTAGCTTACGAAGATCAATGTACTACTACTAACCCAGTTGAACCACTTGTTAGCCAACTCAAGAAATTACTTGAACGTTGCTACGATGGTACTGGCGTTGAAGAAAAATAATCCAGCGTATAATTAAAAATTAAGACTTTTCTCCTATTATAAAAAGCCCCTCGACATCTAATTTCTAGATATCGAGGGGCTTTTATTAATCTTAGTTACCTTAATTCACTTCATTATCACCAGATTGCGTTATCAAGCGGAGCACATTTTCTGCATCATCATTCTGATGTAAGGGTTCTTCACCCTTATCTTCACCATTAAGTTCATTATCACCTGCATCAGTCTTTAGGAAGTAGCCATCAACAGTTGTGTTTGTGACCGTATTATCACCAGATTGATTATTAACAGTATATTGTCCTTGAACTGTTAAATCATGTCCTGTGAAGTTACCTGACGAGAGTTTTGTACTTCCTCCACGTAATGTAACTTGACGGTATTCAACCTCGCCTGCATCACTGTTAACATCAATATTGTCCATTTTAACTTGAGAAACTGTTAGATCACCACTCTCTAAATGAATACGACCAGCTATGGCTTGATCATGTGGGATAGTCACAATGATTAAATCTTGGTGGGGCTGATAATCATTAAAGTTAAAGACAAGCGGAAAGCCACCAGTTTGGCGAATTGAAGCAACGTTATTATGAACAGTTACAGCTGGAGTATGCCTGCTTATACCAGAATAAGTAATCTGATATTTCTTGCCTTCACGAACTATTACATTAGCCGTCAATGCTGAGATATCAATCCGTTCAAAAGCTTTATTAGTACTTATTGTTTTAGTGTGAGAATGAAAGATTGCTGGACGATTGTTCTCAAAATAAATGGCCTTATTACCACTATTAAAGAAGCCTATTCCGAGGAGGATTACTCCTAAGATTAAAACAATTACTCCTATCTTAAATATTCTTTTCATTTACTTTTTTCTCCTTGCCTGCACTTTTGCATAAATGAACTTAGCAAAGTTCGCAATCCCTTGAACAATAACTCTGATTAACCAGTAAATTAAAGGTAAACAAATAAGGAATAAGCCGATCAGTGTCAATCCTAAACCAAAATAAAATAGTCCACTGAACAAGTTTGTCGCAATTAAACCAATTCCAACATAAAGAGATATAATTGCCACAGCAGCAACTCCAAAGATCAAGACAATTATTCCAGCGATTAAACCGAATGCGACTCCCCCTGCTGCCAACAATAGTGCTAATACGGCAATTCCTAGCCCAAACGTTATTGGGGAAGTAATAATTGCTACTAGCACCCACCAAAAGACGCGCCAACTAGAATGAGGCGAAGCAGGATGTCCTTCTTTGATCGATTCATTATTGGCTTTAATTGAATAATCGGCTAATATCTTATGACTTAACTGTCGTGGCGTTCCTAACCTTTCTTCAATCGCTGTTCGGGTCTCCAGCCCAGCGTCGGCAATATATTCATCATAAAATTCTAAGGCATCATTTCGTTCTTCATCAGTTAATTGTCTTAAATATATTGATAAATCATTAATGTATTTTTGACGTTCATTCATCTTTATCTTCTCCCTCACCTAACCCATAAAAAATACCATCTAAACTATTTTTATAATCAGTCCATAACTTACGAATACGTTGTAAGTGTTCCTTGCCGGCTTCCGTAATTTGATAATAACGGCGATTCCGTCCCTGGTAAGGCTGATCATAAGTTATTAAATAACCGTCTTTTTTTAACCGGCGTAAAACGGGATACATTGTTGATTCGGAAATGGTAATAGCTGATTGCATTCGCTGGGTTAAAGCATACCCATAGTAATCTTTGTGTTCAAGAATTGCTAAGACCATCCCATCGAGTAAATCAGCTGTAATTTGAATCTTCATTCTATCCCTCCTTTTTATCTGTAATATTATATGTCATATAATATAATAGTTTGATATAATCATAATTAAAGTTGTTCCCCTCTAGAGCTAGAAGGAGGCCTATTTTATGTTAAAAGAATTCAAAACATTCATTGCTCGTGGTAACGTTATTGACATGGCAGTTGGGATAATTGTTGGTGCAGCTTTTACCTCAATCGTAAAATCATTGGTTAATAACCTTATTAACCCCCTTATTGGTTTATTCATTGGTCGAATTGACCTATCTAATCTTGTTTTGACGGTCGGCGATGCTCAGTTTAAATACGGAAGTTTCCTAAATGCAGTCATTAACTTCCTGATTATCTCCTTTGTTGTTTTCTTAATGGTAAAAGCAATCAATACATTCCGCAAAAAAGAAGATAACAAAAAAGATACTCCTAGCGAAGAAGTTATGTACCTCAAAGAAATTACTGAACTTCTGAAAAAGAATAAAGATTAATAAAAATGCTGGTTAAAAGTTTCTAACCAGTATTTTTATTAATGCATAATATTTTAATTTTTATACCATATCATTGGAATTGAGTTTGTATACTTGTTACTATCATGGTAGGACAACAAAAGAGGTGATAAAGATGTTCAAAAAAATTGTCCTACGTCAAATAGCCAAAATGGTGCAACAAATGCATACCAAAAAGGTTATGATCAAGTAGTTAAGGATTATAAGGCTCTAGAACCTTTCAGGAAGTATCCACAACGAATTATTAATGTCATGTCCACACCGGTTATAAAATGTTGGAAAACACCGATTTAAAATTGTCGGTTTTCCAACATTTTTTTATACTTGTTTCATATTAAATCTGGAGGAATTTATATGAGACAAGATATTCGACAGGAGTTGAGAAAATATCAAATGGATAAAATTAAACCAAATTTTACTGAATTAGGTCGTCAATTAGGCTGTGATCCAAGGACAGCTAGAAAATATTATTATTTGAAAGACGATGGTTATGAAAACAAAAGAAAACGACGTAAAAGTAAATTAGATCCCTATCGAAATATTATTGATGAGAAGGTTAAGAATTCTTGTTCAGCTACTTCAATTTTTTATTTCATTAAGGAGATGGGTTATACCGGCGGTATAAGTATATTGCGTGATTATTGCCATCAAATTAAAGTAAAAAAACAAACAACTCCAGTTGTAAGAATTCAGACTGCGCCAGGTCAATCTGCACAAGTTGATTGGAAAGAGGATTTTGTTCTACATACCCGAAAAGGTACTCCTATTAAGTTCTCAATTTTTCTTTATGTTCTTGGATATTCCAGGAAAAAGTATCTTAATTTTGTCTTTGATCGGAAACAAGATACCTTATTCTCGAGTCTTGTTGGAGCTTTTGAATTTATGAATGGAGTTCCTAAAGAAATTGTCTTCGACAATATGAAAACAGCTGTTGATCATGCTAGAAGTTCCTTTACTAAGGTTGTATGGAATGAGAAGTTACTGGAGTTTGCACGCACTGCTGGTTTCACACCTAAATCATGTAAACCATTCAGACCACAAACCAAAGGTAAAGTCGAATCACTAGCTAGAACCATTGAACGATTAAGAGTCTATGATTATGAATTTGATAATGTAAATGACTTAGCACAGCTAATTCACAAGTTAAATGTGCAGCTTAATAATGAATTGAGTCAAGCAACTGGGGAGAAGCCAAACACTTTATGGACAAAAGAAAAAGAATATTTATCACCTTTTGACAAGAATTTGCTTCTGTCAGTAATTGATCGGGATCAAACTCGCAAAGTTTCCAATGAATCCATGATCACTTACAAGGGTAATAAATATTCCGTACCAGTTAAGTATATCGGAAAAGAAGTTACAGTCAATATAACCGATTCTCTACTTCTTGTATCATTTGATGGTCGCCTTCTTCGAAAGCATTTGCTTTCGGATCAGAAAATAAATTATCACCATGACGATCTACAAGAAGTACTCAGTAACGGTGTATATCACGATCTTGCCGAAGAAGAATTAGAGAAACAGGTTCAACGTAATCTTACTATGTTTGATAATTTAAGAGGATAAATCAATGACAGCTTATACAGAACTAGAAAATAACTTAGAAGCACTGAAACTAAATGCTATTAGAGAATATTTACCAAATTACCTCGAAGGAGACAAACAACTCTCGCTAGCTGAAATTCTTAAACAATTAACTGATAAAGAATTAAATTACCGTAAGCAGCGCTCAGCTCGTATGTCAATTCACACAGCACACTTCCCTTACCAAAAGGAAATTAAGGATTTTGATTTTAATTTTCAACCTTCTGTTGATAAAGAAAAAATAACCAATTTAATGTCAATGGAATTTGTTGAGAATGCACGTAATGTTTTATTTATTGGCAGTTCCGGGGTGGGTAAAACTCATTTAGCTACTGGACTAGGAGTTGAAGCATGTGAAAACCATTTGAGTACTTATTTTGTTAATTGTCATGAACTAATTGAAAGATTGAAATTAGCTTATCAAGAGAATCGTCTTGAGCCTATGCTCAAGAACTATCTTCGTTATAAGCTTTTAATAATCGACGAAATTGGCTATTTACCAATTGATAATTTAGGGTCCAACCTATTTTTTCAGCTAATTTCAAGGAGATATGAAAAAAAGTCAATCATTGTTACTACTAATATTCCACTATCTAAATGGGGACAAACTTTTTCTAATCCTACTATTGCCAATGCAATTCTAGATCGATTAGTTCATCATTCAGAAATATTTAAAATTTCTGGTAAATCATATCGCATGAAGGATTACACGGAACAACATACAAAACAGCATTTAAACCGGTGAAAAAGTACATTTTTAAACCGGTGATTTCTGACAATTTTAAATCGGTGTTGACATGTCACCAATAAGTTTATTAAAGGTAAGATGCATGCTCTTCGTGACTATGTTGACGGGTATGAAGATGCTAAGCAACAACTTTCCCAAAATTAGTAAAGTATTACCAATCATTGTAAATAACTTCAACTGCTAACCACACCGCGTAATACTTTTTTCGAATGTTGCTATTCATCAGTTCAATACGCGTTTATTAATGTTTATCGAGGACCTAAGGAGGGATATCTTATGTTATTTAATGTTATTTTTTGGATCTTGGCAATTTGGTTTGTCATTAATGTCATTTGGATGTGGTTCCAGCTTAATAATCAAATTCTACAAAAGACTTTCGCTTGGATCAATGTTTGTGCAATTGTTATCGGTTTTTGGGTTTATTATGGTGTATCTCATGATGCAAGCGCAATTAACGGTTGGTTTATTGCTATGAACTGGGTTAACATCGCTATTGCTGCTATTCAATTCTACTTTGGTTACCGCACAAGCAACGATAGTACTACTCATCCTGCAAAGCAGACTTATTTACTTTTAACTTTCCTGTTCTTCTAAAATTTTGCACACATCATAAAATAGCTCCTTATTTAGAATAAATGGTAGGAGCTATTTTCGTATTATAAAAGAACACCTCATATGGTATCCCCGAAATAAAAAAGAGTTACGAAAACAATATTTTCGTAACTCTTTTTTATTTAATAATTTAAGACTACTTAAGGGTAACAGTAGCACCAGCGGCTTCAAGCTTTTCCTTGATGTCGTTAGCTTCGTCTTCCTTAACGTCTTCCTTGATAGCTGATGGAGCACCATCAACAAGGTCCTTAGCGTCCTTAAGACCAAGACCAGTAATGTCCTTAACAGCCTTAATAACCTTAACCTTAGCTGAACCTGGTTCAGTTAATTCTACAGTGAAGCTGTCCTTAGCAGCAGCGTCGCCACCAGCAGCACCTGCAACTGCAACTGGAGCAGCAGCAGAAACGTCGAATTCTTCTTCGATAGCCTTAACTAAGTCGTTAAGGTCAGAGATTGATGCTTCCTTTAATGAAGCAATGATAGCATCCTTATCAAAAGCCATGTTTATTTCCTCCAATATTTAGGTAATTAATTTTAAATTTGTATTGTATTGATATACGGCAATTATGCGGCTTCGTCTTCCTTGTCGGCAATGGCCTTGACTGCGCGAGCAATCTTCCGCATTGGATCTTGCAATGCAGATGCAAGCATTGACAACAGTTCTTCGCGACCTGGCATATTTGCGTATTCGTTGATTTCGTCAAGAGTCTTAACACTCTTTTCGATGAAACCACCCTTGATTTCAAGAGCGTCGTGATCATCAGCGAACTTCTTCAAGATCTTAGCTGGAGCAATTGGGTCTTCGTCAGAGAAGGCAACAGCAGTTGGTCCCACAAAAGTAGAACGAAGATCTTCGTAGTCAGTACCTTCAACAGCACGATCAAGAATCTTGTTCTTGATAACTGACATTTGGATACCAGCATCACGAAGTTGCTTACGTAAGTCAGTAACTTCCGCAACAGTTAAACCACGGTAATCTACAACGATAGCACTTTGAGCTGCGTTAAGCATATCAGTAGTTTGCTTAACGATTTCAGCTTTCTTAGCAATAGCTGCTTCACTCATGAATTTTCACCTCCTGCAATGTTTTTTTGATCGGATTTATAAAAAAATCCCTATGACCGCAGACATAGAGAAGGAACTTTCATTTCTTCCTCGGCAGGCATTTGATTAAGGCTTTCGCCACCTGAGTCTTAGGCAGAGTCATATTTAATCAACTGTTACAGTTTAACATATTCTCTGAAGTTCTGTAAAGGGACTTTTTATAATTCTTTTTGAGTTGCTGCCCATTTAGCAATAGCATCTATAATTCGTTCGCTTGCATGCCCATCCCCATAAGGATTCTGTGCCTCACTCATCTTATTATATTCTTCAGGACTATTTAATAGGGACGATAACTCTTTCATTACATTATTAAATTGCGTACCGATTAACTTAAGAGTTCCAGCAGTTACTCCTTCCGGCCGCTCTGTAGTATCACGCAAAACTAGAACTGGTTTATGAAGTGCTGGTGCTTCCTCTTGAACCCCACCCGAATCACTCATCACAAGTAAAGACTTACTCATAATATTATGAAAATCAACAACATCTAATGGGGAAATCAAATGAAAATGATTATCGTTTCCAAAAATTTTATTAGCAACCGCTTGAACTTTAGGATTCAGATGAACCGGATAAATAACGTCAATATCATCCCGTTGATCCACAATCTCTTGAATCGCCTTAAAAGTTTCTTCCATCGGTTTACCCCAATTTTCTCGCCGATGCATGGTAAGTAAAATAACCTTCTTGTCGGGATCAATTTCGTCTAATACTTGGTGATGATACGAATGGTCAATTGTATACCGCAAAGCATCGATGGCAGTATTTCCCGTCACTATAATCCCATGCTGATGATTTCCCATTTTGAGATTGTTAGCACTTGTTTGGGTGGGAGCAAAATATAAATCAGCAAGATCATCAATCATTTGCCGGTTCATCTCTTCTGGATAAGGCGAATATTTATCCCAGGTTCGCAAACCAGCTTCGACATGACCAATAGCAACCCGATTATAAAAGGCAACCAAAGCTGATGCGTAGGCTGAACTAGTATCGCCATGAACTAGCACAATATCTGGTTGCTCTTTTTGAATAATCGGTTCAAGCTTCGTCATCGTTTCAATTGTAATTTCCGTTAATGTTTGTCCAGGACGCATTATTTTCAAATCATAATCAGGGGTTATTTGAAAAACAGCTAAAACCTGTTGAAGCATCTCAGCATGCTGACCTGTCGAAACCACTACTGATGAAAAGCGATCATCCTGCTCCAAGGCCTTGACTACTGGCCCCATTTTGATTCCCTCTGGACGAGTTCCAAATACCGTCATTACTTTAATCTTTCTCATCATATCTCCCCGCTATTCAAGAAACATTTTTTCCATGTTCCGTTTTTATCCACGAATTTTGGCGAAAACTCCACCGCCAATAAGCCATTATAATACTAAAAATAAGATAACATACATATAGGAAATTCCAAGCGGTAATAAGGCCAATTGGTGTTTTTTTAAAGGAGGTTCGTGATAGTGAGCTAAGTCACGATAGTAAAATATTCCAAATATTATTCTCCAAAATAACGAAAAGACTACCAAGCCGGCCATCACTAATGAAAAAGTCATAAGAGTCAAGTGGCCATAAAGATTATGCCAATGAGTAAGGGCAATCGTCGTTAAAATAATAATCGCAACGTCTGCAAGAAAATTAAGCCATGGTTGAAGCAGGAAATAATATATACCAAGTTTCTGTGTCCTGCTTAAAATGCAGCTTTTAATAATCTCGGGAAGATACTTAAGACAATTTAAATCGCCTTGTACCCACCGGCTTCGTTGACGAATAAACCCTTTAGGAGACGTTAACGCTTCCTGGTAAACGTATGTATCTGTCATATAATCAATATGCAATTTTTTCAGCATCATTTTTATCGTTAATTCGTAGTCATCTAATAGTGCATCGCCCCATGGATGCGCACCGATTTTATCAATAATTGGTTTGAATCGAAAGAACTGGCTATTCCCACTTAAACCAACTGTTTTAGTATACATTCGCATAATTTGGGTCATATGGTTAATACTAAAAAACTCAATATCTTGTAAAATCTGCAGCCAATTTTTAAAGTGTGGATACATTTTAACTCGCATCTGAGTAATATTCGTTCTTGGCGAAGAAAAATAGGCATTTAATCGCTGCAGAGCATTGTCAGCTAATTGAGCATCCGCATCCACTACGCCAATAATAACCTTTTCAAAAGGAACCCGCTGTCGGATAGTGATCTGACAAATATAATCTAGGGCAAAATTCAATACATCCCCCTTGCCTGTATGGGCATTAGAAGATGCCGTCGCAAAAGGTGGACATGCGAGTTAGTAATCTGCTTAATCTGACTAACTGAATTGTCACTACTAGCATCTTTCAAATTGCTTAAATCGCAACAAACATTTGATTGTTCGTTGAATAACTGCTGCCTCATTAAAACATGGAACAATAACACAATATTGTAAATTGTAGTCAATTTTAGCTGGTTGTTGGTTTCCCGCGAAGTGATGAAAGTCCCGAGGATCCGAAATCATCCGAAATAGCAGACTAATCAATGAATAAACTAAAAATATAAACAGCGCGATCCCCCAAATAAGCGTAAAAATTATAATTATCATCTCTCAATTATCCTTTTTTCATATTTTGGTGGTAAATCAACCAAAATAAAAAACTAACTGCAAAGGATATTACAAACATTATTATTAAAGTAAAGATAACGGCTACTGCCATTTCTGTATTAGTGAAATCTATCATTGACACTATCAAAAACTCCTTTTCCCTTAAAAATTTTTGATAATGCTTATTACTATCCCAATTAGATAGCCAGAAACCCGAATATTTAAAACTTTTCAGCAATTAATATAATTAAAATCACAATTAACTCAAAGTACAGAGGGAGTATATTAACCTACTACATTTTAATGACTAAAAAAAGAATGAACATATGTCAGATTACGTCCACATAAGACAAATAGTGCAATATAAAGGCCTCTAACGCCTGGTAATTTCAAGCGATAGAGGCCTATTATTTATTTACGAGAGCTCTTCTGTCTTGCTCCCATCATCATTTAAATTCGTTTTTTATTAGGATTGTATTTATTAATGGCTAAAATAATTACTTATTAACTGCAGCTGTTAAGGCCGCTCCTAAACGTTTTAAACCAACTTCAATCTGGTCTTCTTTCATATTTGAATAGTTCAAGCGGAAAGCACCAGGTTGAGCTTCACCAGCAAAGAACGGATCGCCTGGAACAAAGGCTACATCATGTTCAAGGCATTCCTTAAATAACTCTACTGTATCGTCAACGCCAGGAACTTCTACCCATAAGAACATACCGCCTTCAGGATTCGTATATTTAACTCCTTCTGGGAAGTACTTTTTAATTCCCTCAAGCATTAAATCTTTACGTTTGCCATATAAATCACTAATTTCTTTAACGTGGGCATCCACATCGTTGTCAGCAAAGAATTGGGCAACCGCGAATTGAGCTAAATTATCTGTATGGAGGTCAGCTGATTGCTTAAGGACCGTTAATTTATTAACCACATCTTCATCAGCAACCAACCATCCTAAACGAAATCCTGGTGCTAATGTCTTTGAAAATGTACTCATGTAAAGGACATGACCCGATTTATCAAATGACTTAACTGCTGGTACATGTTGGCCAGCAAAACGAATTTCACCATATGGATTATCTTCTAGTACATATACATCATATTTTTCTGCTAATTCAGCTAACTGCTTTCGTCGTTCTTCAGTCATTGTCCGTCCAGTTGGATTTTGGAAATTTGGCACAGTATAGATGAGTTTGGTATTTGGATTAGCCTTTAGTGCTTCTTCTAAAGCATCCATCTTCATCCCATCTTCGTCCATCTCAACACTAGCAAAATTAGCACCGTAAGAACGAAAAACATCTAAAGCACAGAGGTACGTTGGCTGTTCAACTAATACAGTATCACCCGGATCAACAAAAGCCTTGCCCACTAAATCTAAGGCTTGTTCTGATCCCGTTGTTACTAAAACATTGTCTAATTCGGAATCCACATTTTCTTTTTCCTTCACATGTTGTTGGATAACCTCACGTAAAGCTGTGACTCCCTTCGCTGCCCCATACTGCATGGCTTCTTGACCGTGTTCTTCAAAAACTTTATCAACAGTTGCTTTCATTTCTTTAACAGGAAACAATTCAGGTGCCGGCAATCCCCCAGCAAATGAAATAATCTTAGGATCCGCCGCTGCTTGTAAAATTGCACCAACCGCATCCGTACCATCTGCTGGAACACGCTTTGAATATTTAAATTGTGTCATTGTCGTCACTCCTTAATTAATTTTAAACTCAAATGATAAAATCTAATTATTTTTTAATCTTTTTATCATTGATTAATAATATAGCACAACAAATCTCTATTGTGAAGTAATATTTAAAACAAAAAAAGACTTTGAGCAAAAATCTCAAAGTCTTTTTTCATTTTAACTAATTTAAATTAAAATGTGGTTAAATCAAGCGTAACACTTGGTCCAAATGTTGAAGAAATGGAAGCGTGCTTGATGTATGTTCCACGTACTGAAGCTGGACGAGCCTTAGCCACAATATCTTCTAAAGTAGCCAAGTTTTCAACTAACTTGTCAGTATCAAATGAAACCTTACCGAATGGTACAGCAACGTTACCATCACGGTCAGTCCGGTAAGTTACTTGACCAGCCTTGGCATCAGAAACAGCCTTGGCTACGTCCATCGTAACAGTACCAGTCTTAGGGTTTGGCATTAAGCCCTTAGGTCCGAGGACACGTCCTAAACGACCTACTTTAGGCATCATGTCTGGTGTTGCAATTGCAACATCAAAGTCAAGCCAACCGTCTTGAATCTTTTCTACTAAATCATCGTCGCCAACAAAGTCAGCACCAGCTTCTTGAGCAGCCTTAGCATTTTCACCATTAGCGAAAACAATAACTGTTTGATCCTTACCAGTACCATTTGGTAAAACAACGGCACCACGTAATTGTTGGTCAGCTTGCTTTGTGTCAACGTTTAAGTTAAATGCTACTTCGATAGTAGAGTCGAAGTTAGCGTAGGCAATATCTTTTACTAATTGGACAGCGTCTTTAACAGCGTATTCTTTCTTGCTGTCAACTTTCTTGAGCGCGTCTTGGTACTTCTTACCACGTTTTTTAGCCATCTTGTGTTTTCCTCCTTGCAAATGTGGTCTAACGGAGTTATACCTCCCACGTGGGTGCACTATTTTCATAGTGCATCCCGACTGCTAGTAATTAGTCTTCAACAGTGAAGCCCATGCTACGAGCAGTACCTTCAATCATGCGCATAGCTGCTTCTACGTCAGCTGCGTTTAGATCTTGCATCTTAGTTTCAGCGATTTCCTTAACTTGGTCCTTCGTTACTGAAGCAACCTTGTTTGTGTTAGGTTCACCGGAACCATGTTCAACACCAGCGGCCTTCTTTAGTAAGACAGCAGCAGGTGGCGTCTTAGTAATGAAGTCGAATGAACGGTCCTCATATACAGTAATTACAACTGGGATCAACATACCCTTTTGGTCTGCAGTCCGTGCGTTGAATTCCTTAGTGAAGCCCATAATGTTAATACCTGCTTGTCCAAGTGCAGGACCTACTGGTGGAGCTGGTGTAGCGGCACCGGCAGGAATTTGCAACTTGACAATGTTAGCTACTTTCTTTGCCACGAGACAAAACCTCCTTAGTCCGTGTTGTGGTCATGATGAGGCAGTAAGTTTTACCTCTCCCACAGTATGTTAATAGCATACTTAGAAAACATACCACAATTCTCAATTTATTTCAACAATTTTCAAAATATTAAATTAACTAAAATGTATCAATCTGATCAAAGCCTAATTCAGCAGCCGTTTCACGACCGAACATTTCAACAGTCGCCTTAATCTTTTGCTTTTCGTGATCAACTTCTACAACCTTGGCAGTCATATTTGCAAAGGATCCCGCAATAACTTTTACAGTATCGCCTTCCTTAACATCAATGTCACTAACAGTTGTTTCGGTTCCCATCCGTTTCATAATCCGATCAACTTCTTCAGGAAGCAATGGGGTTGGTTTGGAACCACCACCGTGAGATCCTAAGAAACCAGTTACGCCGGGAGTATTACGAGCAATGTACCAAGCTTGGTCAGTCATTACCATTTCAACCAAAACATAGCCTGGGAATGTCTTTTCAATTGTTTCTTTTGCTTGACCGTCCTTAACCTGGCGAACTTCTTCTTCAGGAACAACTACGCGAAAAATGTAGTCTTCCATTCCCATTGATTGAGCCCGTGATTCCAAGTTACTTTTAACCCGGTTTTCATAACCAGAGTAGGTATGGAGCACATACCAACGTTTTTCATGTGATTCCACGATGAATCCTCCTATCATAATTCAAATCATTTTTCAGTAAAATAAAAAACTTCGTAATAACTACGAAGTTCCCTTAGATTTAGTATAACAAACTAATTTCTATTTGACTACTAATGTTAAACAAAGAGTTTCATCATTAATTGAATTAACCAATCAAACAGAGCAAAGAATAGTACGAAGAACAGAGTCAATGAAACAACAATAGTCGTATCACGACGATTCTCTTTAGCTGTTGGCCATACAACTAGCTTCATTTCGTGGTTAACACTCTTAATAAATCGAATTAAGTGCATATTTTCCTCCACTATCTGCTTTCACGATGAATAGTATACTCACCGCAATGTTTACAGAACTTACGTAATTCTAATCGTTCTTGTCGTTGAGGGTTAGCGGTAATCGTATAATTACGCGCACCGCACTTTGTACATTCCAATGCTACTTTTTTCTGGGACATACTTATCACCTCCACACAGTACTTAGGTTAGCACGAATCAAGGTTTAAAAGCAATAAAATCAAAATTATTTTAAAGGATGACGAGAGTTAAAGCCTTGGTAGATCAACAAACTTGCCGCCACACTCGCATTTAAACTTTGAACATGCCCAACCATTGGAATTGTTAGCATTTCATCACAAGTTTTCTTTAGCAAGGATGAAATTCCTTTACCTTCATTGCCGATAACCAAAGCGACGGCACCATGCGCATCCCATGTTCGGTAATCTTTTCCTTTCATATCAGTACCAAACAGCCAAACACCGCGTTCTTGCAATTCTTTAGCAGTTTGAACCAGGTTTGTTACTCGGACAACTGGTACATGTTCAATTGCTCCCGTAGATGTTTTTGCAACCACTGAAGTTAATCCTACTGCTCGCCGGCGTGGAATAATAATACCATGAACACCAGCGGCATCAGCAGTTCGCATGATTGAACCTAAATTATGCGGATCCTCTAGTTCATCAAGAATAAGGAAAAATGGATCTTCGTCATGCTTAGCCGCGTTATCAAAGAGGTCATCAATAGTTGCATATTGGTATGCTGCTACAGCTAACACAACCCCCTGGTGATTTTGTCGGTCAGTCATCAAGTCCAATTTATTCTTAGGAACATTCGATACTACTAAGTGGCGTTCCTTCGCTAATTTAACAATCTGGGAAATAGCATCGGCCTTTAACCCCGACTGAATAAAAACTTTATTGATCTCTTGGTCAGATTTTAGTGCCATCACAGCTGGATGTCGGCCAATAATAAAATCCGTATTCTCATTTTTCATGTGCTGTTCGCCCCGCTTCTACTTGTTCGATACACCATTGCGCTAATTCAGCCAATCGCTCTTCTTTACCAGCTAATTTGAGGTAACCCATTACTGCTTCAAATCCGGTAGAAATCCGATAAGTCATAACTGATGTATTCTTAGCGTGAGTATGACTGTTAGCATTTCGCCCACGTTTAAAATACGACCATTCTTCATCAGACAGTAACTCGTCTTCTTTCATCAAGTCAATAAGAGCCGCCTGTGCTTTTGCCGAAACATAGTGGGTAGCAATATGTTGTAGTTTCGTTGGCTTACTAATTCCCTTGTTTAAAAGATGCTGACGAATGTAAACCTCATAAGCTGCATCCCCTAAATAAGCCAAAGCAATTCCATTAAGTTGTCGATAGTCTGCTTGTACCATAAGGATCCTTTCTATTCCTTTTTGTAACGCGTTCCTTGAGGAGTATCTTCAAGAATAATCCCTTGTTTTTTAAGATTGTCTCGAATTTCATCACTTCGCGCAAAATCTTTATTCTTCCGTGCTATATTTCGTTCTTCAATCAATTGCTTAATCTTTTCATCATTGATTTGATTGTCACTTGCTTCAAGCTTAACGCCAAAAATACTCATCAATTCAACAAGCTCTTTTTTGATTGCTTGAATGGCACCTAAGCTAACATTATCTTGTTGAGCATAAACATTTGCATATTTAACTAATTCGTAGACTGTGGCAATCCCGTTTTGAACATTGATGTCATCATCCATTGCTGTAATAAATTGGTGATGGAATTGCTCAAGCCGATCAGTGACTTCTTGAACATCTCCCTCATCGGCATCTTGTTCACGATAAGTCAAGTTATCAAAGGCTATTTGAATGTGATTAAGATTATTTTGCGCATCAGTTAGGTTTGCCTGGCTATATTGAATTGGACGCCGGTATTGCGTAGTCGCCATAAAGAAACGTAAAACCTGAGGATCTACTTCCTTGATAATTTCATGAACAGTAATGAAATTATGGAGAGACTTACTCATCTTCTCGTTGTCTTTTCCAATTGTTACGAAACCATTATGCATCCAGTAACGAACAAATTTTTGGCCTGTTTCTGCTTCACTTTGAGCAATCTCATTTTCATGGTGAGGGAATTCAAGGTCTTGTCCCCCTGCATGAATATCAATTGTCTTGCCCAAGTACTTAGTAGACATCACTGAACATTCGATATGCCATCCTGGACGACCTTTTCCCCATGGTGAATCCCAACTAATTTCGCCGGGCTTAGCTGCTTTCCATAAAGCAAAATCAAGTGGATCTTCCTTCTTATTAACCTCATCTGCACTAACATGTTCACTTGCCCCAACTTCAAGATCATCAAGTGATTGTCCAGAAAGCTGTCCATAGTGGTTAAACTTTCGTGCGCGATAATAAACATCCCCATCTTTAGGGTAGGCATATCCTTTTTCTACTAATCCTTGCACGAACTTAATGATCTCGGTAATGTTTTCCGTTGCCCGGGGATGAAGAGTAGCTGGCTCAATATTAATTGCTGCGGTATCTTCCATAAAAGCATTGATATACTTCTCCGCTAATTGTGGAACGGTAATCCCTTGCTCGGCAGCTGCCTTAATCATTTTATCGTCAACGTCTGTAAAGTTAGAAACATAATTTACTTTATACCCTTTGAATTCAAGGTAACGTCGGACTGTATCAAAGGCGATCGCACTGCGCGCATTTCCAATATGAATGTAATTATAAACCGTCGGACCACAGACATACATGTTAACAACGCCTGGATGCAATGGCTTAAATTCTTCTTTTTTTCTTGTTAACGTATTGTAAATTGTTAGCATGTCTATCCGCTCCTTAAAAATCATTAATAAAGAATTAATTTGTACAGTTAATCTTACCACATTCCGTATTAGAATAGCATTTCTGATGATATTAATTTGTATCCAAAAAATTATTTACCATTTGGTCATACTTTCTTCACATTCTACTGCTATTATATATATCGTAGTAAAGATGAACTTTACTACATCAATGAAACCTATTATTTTTCAATTACTCCTCCCAATAGTAACCGAAAAAAATATTTTCTTTTTTACGAAATCTCCCCCAAGATTATCGTAATACTCCCTAAGAAGCAGCTTTTTCCCGAGCTGCTTCTTTTTTGTTTTAAAAAATAGCTGGAAGCAAGAAAACTCTATTTCTTCTTCACAGCCATTCTTTGTTATTTTTTCTTATCTTTATTATTTCGGTTTTCTTTATGTTCCGTATCCGTATACTCGTCAATTCCTCGTTGTGAATGAAGCGGACGAGCAAAGATCATTCGACCAGCGTCTGTTTGAAGAGCACTAGTTACTTCAACTTCAATTTGTTTATCCATAAAGTAACGACCATCTTCAACAACCACCATCGTTCCATCGTCAAGATAAGCAACACCCTGTTGTCGTTCAGTTCCTTTTTTCACAACAACAACCGTCATCGTTTCGCCCGGAATAACTCGTGGTCGTAATGATTTTGCTAAGTTATTAATATTCAATACTTGAACATTTTGGAATTGAATTACTTTATTAAGGTTATAATCATTTGTCACAATTACCCCATTGACTTCTTTAGCGAGGGCAATTAATTTACTATCAACCTCTGGAATATCTTCAAAGTCTCCATCATACATTTCGATTGGAACAATTTTTTCTTTCCGTAACTTGTTTAAAATATCAAGGCCACGGCGCCCACGAACACGCTTAATACTTTCGCCAGAATCAGCGATATATTGCAATTCATATAAAACAAAGTTAGGAACCAGTAATGTTCCCTCTAGAAAACCCGTTTTGACTAAATCATAAATGCGTCCATCAATCAGAATATTTGTATCTAGGATTTTATAATGGTGATAATTATCATCTTGCCGTTCAATCACATTACCACCATCGGTTTTACTACTTTTGGCATGGGTAAATGCTTTACGCCAATCATCTAACCGCGTCGTACCAATTCGAAAACCAAAATAACTAAAGACAATCATTAGAAGGATCGGCAGAATATTATTAATTACCGGAATCCTCGTTCTCCACAATGGAATCGAAATAAGAACTGCTAAAACTAAGCCAATAATCGTTAATAAAGTCCCAAAGAAAAGGTATACAGGACTACGCTTTGTTAGTTCTTTTTCGATTCGCTGGATCAACTTTTCAGTGCCGCTAACCAATGGGAGGGATAATAGCCAGAAAATAAGTGCACCAATAATAATGTCGATAAATACTAATAATGCCGGATTAAGAGCGATGTTCAAAATCCCCCATAATAATGGCAAATAGTAAAATCCCACTGCCGCGCCAACTAGAATATAAATGAGAGTAATCATTCTACGCCGCATTTGCTTCATCCTTTCAATTATTTATTTTACCCCAGCGCTAAATATAACGCCTCTTTAAGCGTTGAGACACCGACTACTTGAATATTAGTTGACGGTTTCCAACCCTTTAAATTATTTTTGGGAATAAAGATTCGCTTAAAGCCAAGTTTTTCTGCTTCAGCAACCCGCTGTTCAATTCGGTTTACCCGGCGAATTTCCCCAGTCAAACCTACCTCACCGACAAACGCATCGGTGGGCTTGGTTCCTTTATCCCGATAACTGGAGGCAATACTTACTGCAATTGCCAAATCAATTGCTGGCTCATCTAACTTAACGCCCCCAGCTGCTTTTAAGTAAGCATCTTGATTTTGAAGCATTAGGTTAGCACGTTTCTCTAATACCGCCATTATCAATGATACTCGGTTTCGGCTCAAACCGGTAGCAGTTCGCTGTGCATTTCCATAAACGGTCGGTGTTACCAGCGCTTGAATTTCAACTAAAATTGGTCGTGTTCCTTCTAATGAAACAACCACCGCTGAACCGGTTGCATCATGTAATCGTTCCTCTAAAAAGATTTCTGATGGATTTTTTACTTCCGTCAGCCCATTTGTATGCATTTCAAAAATACCAAGCTCGTTAGTTGAACCAAATCGATTTTTCACTGATCGCAAAATACGATATGTATGGTGCAGGTCTCCTTCAAAATACAAGACTGTATCAACCATGTGCTCCAAGATCTTTGGACCAGCGATTGCACCGCCCTTTGTCACATGTCCAACGACAAAAATCGTAATGTTATTACTTTTAGCAATTTGCATTAACTGGGCGGTAACTTCACGAATTTGCGATACACTACCAATTGCTGAACTTACATCAGTCGCCTGCATCGTTTGTACCGAGTCAATCACGACATACTCTGGCTTGAGGTCACGAATAGTATCCCGAATACTATCCATATTCGTTTCTGGATATACATAAAAGTCATCCCCAGCAACTTTTAATCGTTCCGCCCGCATTTTAATTTGTGTCCCACTTTCTTCTCCAGACACATATAAAACCCGGTGATGCTCATCACTTAATTGTCCGGAAACTTGTAAAAGGAGGGTCGATTTTCCGATTCCCGGATCTCCTCCAATTAGAATTAGTGATCCGGGAACGATTCCTCCACCTAAAACGCGATTTAACTCATTCAATTTTGTTTTAACACGGGGAGTCTCTGTACTATTAATCTCATTAATTTTCTGTGGTTTGGCAACTAAGCCGGTTAAGGTGGTAGTTGCTTTTTTGGTTGGTGCAGAACTGGTCTCTACCTGTTCTTCCACTAAAGTATTCCACTCACCACAATTTGGACACCGGCCTAAGTAGCGTGGTGAGTTGTAACCACAGTTTTGGCAAACATATTGTGTTCGAATTTTTGCCATCGCTTTAATTCCTCTCTAAGTTTATTTATTCTTTTGTTGAACCGAAGCCGCCAGTCCGTTTAGCGGTTGGTTGCTCTTCACTATCAGCAGTTAAATAAGGCATAAAAATCCCCTGACCGATCCGTTCTCCCTTTTTTATATGATAATCTCGTAACCCGTAGTTAATAAGCTGGAAGAAAATTTCCCCTTCATTACTATCATTATCATAATAGTCTGCATCCACAATGCCGATTCCATTTGGTAAAATCAGGCGCCGTTTAAAAGGACCACTTGACCGATTAGCTAATAAGAGAAATTCATCAGGTTGCATATAGGCTTTGATGCCGGTGGGTACTAAGTATGGCTTTAAGCAGGAATCAGCAGCCTTAAACTCTTCATCAGTTAGCTTTTTTTGTTGATGAATTTGCCAAAGCGCCTTTAAGAAATTGCCTTTCCAAATTGATGGCAGAACGAAATCTTCCGATGCCTCAAAATCATATCCGGCCGCCCGTGTTGTTTGGCGTTGGGGTAAATGTATATCTTGGTCTTTCTTACTAGAAACAATCTTAAATCCACGTTTCATTACGTTCACCTCATAGTGTTTTATTCTTAATTATTCCAGTATACTATTATATGCTAGATAATAAGTTAATGGTATCGCTTTGATAACTTGACTTTTAAAAGCAGTTTATCGAAAATTATTATGAAAGGATGTGTTTATATGCAATATCGAGTTGATGGTCAGCGGATCATTGCTTTTGACGATCAAGAACCCTTAGTTGGCGAGATCAGTTTTCCAAAAGTTCCTGATACAAATGATCACGTTGTCGTTGAACGCGTTTTTGTGCAACCAACTTACCGTGGGCAAGGAATTGCAGCTGAACTAGTGCGTCAATTTGTGGATTATGCAACAAAAGAGCAATATATCGTCAAGCTCATGTGTCCATATGCGGTAGCGCAATTCAAACTACATCCAGAATATCAGCAACTATTGCCAGTTGCAGATCGCTTTAATTAGGAGGAATATTAATGGATCAAAATGCATTAAAAGAACAAACAGGTAAGGAATCAGTTAAGTACATTAAATCCGGGATGATCGTCGGTCTCGGAACTGGATCGACTGTTAAATATATGGTTGATGAACTTGGTAAGCAAGTCCAAGAAGGTAAAATCAAAGACATTATCGGTGTAACAACTTCAAACCGAACTGCTAAACAAGCACGCGACCTCGGAATTACAATTAAAGATATTGATGACGTTGACCACATCGATTTAACTATTGACGGGGCAGATGAAATCAGTGATGACTTCCAAGGAATCAAAGGTGGCGGTGGCGCCCTCCTTTGGGAAAAGATCGTTGCCAATGTCTCAAATAAAGTAATGTGGATTGTCGATGAAAGCAAACTCGTCCACAAACTTGGCGCTTTCCCCCTTCCTGTTGAAGTAATTCCATTCGGTTCTCAACATGTCTTTGACCGTCTTGAAAAGAAAGGCTACAAGCCAACTTGGCGGATGGATGGAGATGAAAAGTTCCGTACTGATGAAAATAACTATATTATTGACCTTCATCTTGGCGAAATTGATGATCCTAAGGCCTTAGCTGACGAATTGATCCACATGGTTGGAATTGTTGAAACTGGTTTATTCTTAAATCGAGTTAACGACGTAATTGTTGGTACTCCAGAAGGTCCAAAGGTATTGCACGCCCGTTAATTCAATCTATTAAAAGGAGATATTGCAAATGAGCTTTTCAATTAATAAAGAAGATATCGCTAGTTTTCATAAAAACTACCGTCATCACCCTAACAGCAGTGTCTTAGAAAATACTGTTACCAAAAACGGGGTACGGAATGCCAGCTTTAATTGGCATTCAATTGCTGATAATACTCCTCATTTCTCCATTGACCTCAAAACCGGGGACGTTGCTGATCAAAAACAATCCGGTCGTTGTTGGATGTTTGCAGCACTCAACACAATGCGTCATGATATGCAGCAAAAGTTTAACTTGCCTGATAATTTTGAACTTTCCCAAGCTTACCAGTTCTTCTGGGACAAGTTTGAAAAATCTAATTACTTCTACCAAAACGTAATTAAGACTGCTAAAAAGCCTACCGACAGTCGAAAAGTTTCATGGTTAATGAACGAGCCACAAAATGATGGTGGTCAATGGGATATGCTTTGCGCCCTTATCAGCAAGTATGGGGTTATGCCAAAAGCCGCAATGCCCGAATCATTTAACTCTTCTAACTCACGGGGAATTGATGAAGTTTTAAACAACAAGCTTCGTCACGATGCCGTTATTTTGCGGAAGATGATTAACGAAGATCATGCAAATGAAGAAGCAATTAACGAAACGCGCCGTAAGATGTTGAACGAGAATTACCGGATGCTTGCTTACACATTTGGTGAACCGGTTAGTCACTTTGACTTCGAATATCGGACAAAGAAGGACAACGAATTCCACCGCGATACTAACCTTACCCCACAAGAATTCTTCAAGAAGTATGTTGGCTGGAATCTTGATGATTATATTTCAATCATCCAAGCACCAACTGCTGATAAGAAGTACCACCAAACTTACACCATCGATATGCTTGGCAATGTCGTTGGTGGCCGCGAAATCAAGCACTTAAACCTACCAATGGATGAATTCAAGCAACTCGCGATTGAACAATTAAAGAATGGCGAAAGTGTTTGGTTTGGTTCAGATGTTATTAAATATTCAGAAACTAAACTTGGGATTATGGCCCTTAACACCTATGACTACGACAAACTATTTGACGTTGATCTTGAAATGACCAAAGCTGAAGCACTTGATTATGGTGAAAGCATGATGGATCACGCAATGGTTATCACTGGTGTTGACCTTGTTGATGGGAAGCCAACCAAGTGGAAAGTTGAGAACTCATGGGGTAATAAGGTTGGCCATAAAGGTTACTTTGTTATGAGTGATGATTGGATGGACAAATACTGCTACCAAGTTGTTATTAATAAGAAGTACCTTAGCGAAGATCTTAAACGTGATTACGCTAAGAGCCCTGTTGTTCTTAAGCCTTGGGATCCAATGGGAACTTTAGCATAATAATTTAACATTAATCTGTGAAAAAGCTGTGATAAATATATTTTATTTATAGCTTTCAAAAAAGATCTCTAACACTGTAACACACAGACGTTGGAGATCTTTTTTACTTATTCAGTAATATCTGCACCGAAGTACTTTTCAGATAGCTTCTTGACTGTTCCATCTTGTTGAAGTTCCTTAAGTGCCTTGTTGTAGGAAGATTGAATAGCAGTATCTTTCTTGTTAAAAAGTGCTGAAATCTTAGCTGGATCTTGTTCACTAGAAACATCAATCATCTTGAGACCCTTAGTACTGTTCTTCTTGCTGTAAGCGTACCAAGCTTCACGGGAGTTAACCGTCCCGGCAGCCCGACCTTGCTTGATCATATCTAAGGAACTAGCAAAATCGCCATTTGGTGTAAGGCTGCCTTTATATTTTTTAACCACATTCGCATTATTAGTTCCTGTCCCAGCAATAATCTTCTTGCCTTTAATATCCTTCAAGCTCTTAATATTACTATCAGCAGGAACAATTAATGCAAACCGTGACTTGATATATGGGGTAGAGAAATTATATTGCTTGGCCCGTTCAGGTGTCTGTGTAATGTTGTTCATTACTACGTCAAACTTGCCTGAACCAAGGCCGGCAATTAGCGAATCCCATTTAGTTGGTACAAAGTTAGCTTTTAAGCCCATCTTTTTAGCAACTGCTTTACCAAGGTCTACTTCAAAACCAGTTAATTTGTTATTTTTACGATAAGAGTACGGGGAGTAAGTTCCCTCAAGGCCAATTGTCAATTCTCCCTTATGAACTAATTCTGAATTAACAGCTGATGAAGCAGCAGAAACACTTGTGATTCCTGCAGAGGTACTGACTGTTAAGGCTGCAATTGTTAATAGTGCTTTCTTCCAAAATTTCATTATTCTAAACTTCCTTTATTTTAAATTTTCCATTGTCATCGAGGCGATAAAGTTTTTAATTCGTTTGTTTGGATTATCTGGAGCAAAAAACTCGTCTGGAGTACCATCATATAAAATTTCGCCGTTCTCGACAAAAATAATCTTATCCGCAACATGTTTCGCAAAGACCATGTTATGAGTAACAATTACCATTGATTGTTTTTCTTCAGCTAATTGCAACAGGACCTTCAATACACTAAGCTCTAATTCCGGATCAAGGGCAGAAGTCGGTTCATCCAGTAAGATATACTTTGGTGACATTGCCAATGCCCGGGCAATCGCCACCCGCTGTGCCTGTCCGCCAGATAATTCATTCGGATAGGCATCTCCGTAATCTGCTAAGCCCACTTTAGCAAGTAAATTATGCGCGTTTGCAATTGCTTCCTTTTTCGCCTGTTTCAAAACCTGTGTTGGTCCTTCAATAATGTTACCAAGGACAGTTTTATTAGGGAAAAGATTGTAGTCTTGGAAAACCATCCCTGTTTCTTGACGAATTGCCAACTTATCTTTATTGCTTACTTTTTGACTAAAATCCAAATGATGATCATCAAAATCATACTGGCCGCTCTCTGGCATTACCAGTAAGTTAAGTGAGCGGAGAATTGTTGATTTACCAGATCCAGATGGACCAACCATTACTGTTGTTTTACCTGCAGGAAACTCTAACGTGGTATTTTTCAAGACATTTTTATTACCAAAACTTTTATTAATATTTGTTAATTTCATTTTTCTCACCTATTATTTGCATTTACTTGACGGTCTACTACCCGCTCAAGATACCCTTGGAAATAGGATAAAACTGTCGTAAAGACCGCGTAGACCATTGCTACTAAAGTATACATAAGTAATGGTTGATAGTTTTCGGCCGCAATTTGTTGACTGACGGCAAACATTTCCATAATTGTAATTGAAGCAGCCAATGAGGTGTCCTTGACCAAACTTATAAAACTGTTTGATAAGGGCGGTAAAGCTACTCTTAAGGCTTGTGGTAAAATAATTCGCCATAAGATTTGCAACCGCGTCATTCCGATTGCTGCGCCCGCTTCCCATTGCCCAGTTGGAACTGAACTGATCGCTGCCCGAATTGTTTCTGAAGCATAAGCACCGGTATTAAGTGAAAATGTAATAATGCCGGCTGTAAATGGTTCTAATTTTATTCCATGCGGTAGGACTCCCTTAATTCTCAGATATGGCAGTCCAAAGAATACAATAAATAATTGAACCAACAGCGGTGTTGACCGAAAAAGCCAGACATAAAAACTAGCAATCCATTTAAGAATCATGAATGCACCACGTTGACGAGAAAGACGAATTAAAGCTGTTACTAGTGCAATAATCAGTCCAAAGAAAAATGAAATAATCGCTAACGGAATCGTATATTTAAATCCCGCTGCTAAGAGTTGTGGTAAAGATGTCTTGATAATTTCCCACATAAGTCACAGTTTCCCTTCTTCTATAATTAATCTAATTTTTTAAGTGCTTGTTGCAAGTCAGCAATAATATCTTCAGGGTCCTCAATTCCCACTGAAAGACGAATCAACTCATCTTTAATTCCGTTTTCTAATCTTATTTCCCGGGGAATAGATCCATGGGTCATGACAGCTGGAACTTCAATCAAGCTTTCAATTCCTCCCAAACTTTCCGCAAGATCAATTAATTGTAGATTTTCAACAAACTTCTTCGCATCTAAACCATCCTTAAGTTCAAAGGAGATCATTGCTCCAAAGTTCCGCATTTGCTTAGCCGCAATCTCATGACCAGGAAAATCTTTTAAGCCTGGATAATAAATTTTTCCAATATGGTCATCGTTTTGGAGGAAATTAATAACTTCATTCGCATTTTCTTGGTGAGCTCGCATCCGCGCACCGAGAGTTTTCATTCCCCGTTGTAATAGCCAACTATCATCAGGGCCAAGTGTACTACCGATTGAGTTTTGCAGGAATGCTAATTGTTCAGCAATCTCATCATCGTTAGTAACTGCTAATCCGGCAACAACATCACTATGACCGCCTAAATATTTGGTTGCGGAGTGAACAACAATATCTGCCCCAAGAGTTAACGGTTGTTGGTTATAAGGGGTAGCAAAGGTATTATCAACAATTGTCTTTATTCCATGCTTTTTTGCGATATCAGCAATTGCTTTAATATCAGCGATTTGCAAGAGCGGATTAGTTGGCGTTTCAAAATAAACTGCAACGGTATTATCTTGAATTGCATTTTCGACTGCTTCAAGGTCTTGCATGTCAACAACAGTAAATTCAAGGCCAAAGCGTTTTAATACCTTGTTGATTAACCGGAATGTTCCCCCGTATACATCACTACCAACTACAAAATGATCGCCTTGAGAGAATAAAGAAAAAGTAGCATGAATAGCAGCAGATCCAGAAGCAAATGCAAAGCCGGCTGTCCCATGTTCAAGCTCTGCGATTAATTTTTCAAGAGATGCACGTGTTGGATTTCCTGTTCGAGAATATTCCCATTTAGGTTCACCGCCAAGAACATGTTGATGGAATGTTGATGAACGGTAAATCGGTGTTGAGACCGCACCAGTGGTTGGATCTTCACTATTACCGCCATGAATTAATTGTGTATTGAATTTCATAATATCTATCTCCTTTAGAATGCAAAAACGAATACAAAAAAGGCACAAACTCAAGAACTTCTCACTTGAATTTGCGCCTTATGCATTTATTCCCGATTACGTTAGCAGTTACTCAACTAAAAGTAAGCACGCCAAACTGTGGGTCGCATAAGACGCGATCCACAACAACAAACAGTAGCGCTAATTAATTGTTTGTTAAACATGACGTGTTCCTCCTAACTTAGTATGTCAAAATCATAACTTATAAAAAATAAGTTGTCAATACAATTACTAAAATTTATTTAAATTGATCGTCAAGAAACTTCTGCACAATGTTATAAATTGTTGGACTCCAGAAATCTCGTTCATGGTTCGCACCCTTAACCCGGTACGCTTCAACAGAATTTCCATTATCCTTCAACCGCATATACATTTTTTCCATTTGTTCATATGGAACAACTTTATCAGCATCTCCGTGGAACAATAAAAATGGTGGATAGTTTTGCCCATCTTTGACTTGATATAGGGGACTCATTTGCTTTTCAATTTCTGGCCACTTTGATACATCAGGCCCCAATAAGCAATATTGCAGTAACTTATTTCCTGGAACATTAGCATCATACTCAAACGTCTTCTCCACGTCCATTGGTGCAAAACAACTAACCACCGCATTTACTGCATCCGATTCGTCTTGATAAAGGTCAACTTTATAGTGCGGATCATCACCCGTTAAGCCGACTAGCATTGCCGCATTGGCTCCAGAGGAAGTACCCCAAATTGCAACCTGTTGCGGATCAATTGCATATTTTTGCGCATTGGCCCGTAAGAAACGAATGGCTGTCTTAACATCTTGCAAAAACGCAGGAAATGGGTGACCATCAATTGAACTACGGTGTTGAACAGTCGCTACAATATAACCGGCTTGAACAAATTGAACCAGTTGTGGAATTTCTTCTCCCATTTTTGGTGTTCGCCACGAGCTTCCTTGAACAAAGACAATCAATGGTCGAGGTTCAGTTTGATATTGTTTTGGGAAACGTTGCGTCCACGGTGCTAAGATCGACATATGTAATGCCTCACCATCCATCGCACCATAAACAATATTTTCAATCAAGCGTACTTGGCCGCTTAACGTTGGGTTATTTGCTAATTCGTGTATTGTCATCAATTTCACCATCCATTGTTATAAAAGTCTTTTTAATGACATTAAGGTGATCACCAAAGCGATATAAAATTGGCTTGCCATTTGGAACTTCCACTTTATCAATATCGTTATCTGAAATACCATCTAAATATTTAATTAGTGCCCGCAAAGAACTACCATGGGCAACAATTAACTGATTATGTCCATCAATCAAACGAGGCGCAATATGGTCTTGCCAATATGGGAGGAGTCGTTGGAGCGTCATTTCTAAACTCTCACTAAGCGGAATCTTAACTCCTAAGCGATCATAGCGGCGATCATGCTGACGCTCTTTTAATTGTGGTGGCAAATCTTTAAAACCACGCCGCCATTTATGAAGCTGTTCTGCACCAATCTCTTTCTTCACTTCATCTTTGTTCCGGCCACTCAATGCCCCATAATGACGTTCGTTTAGTCGCCACGTTTTATGGACAGGAATATATAACTGATTAATTTCTTCTAGGATAATATTAGTCGTCGTGATTGCCCGTTCCATGTAAGACGTATATGCATCACTAAATTGGATACCCAGTCTTAGCAATTCCTTGCCGACTAATTCACCCTGTTCAATTCCTTTAGGAGTCAACGGAACATCAGTCCAGCCAGTAAAAATATTATCACGGTTAGCTTGACTTTGCCCATGACGTACAATTACTAATTCTGCCATTTTTTCACTCCCCTTTGCCACTATCTTATAATAGCGCATTTTACTAGTGCTTAACAATTAAACTAGCTGCAGAAGGTTATTTTACAGTCGACTTTTCTGCCGTATAATTATTAAGGTAAGTATTTGAGGAAAGGAAAAATTAAACTGATTTGGTTTAATTCTCAATTTTATGAAATCTAAAATTGCTAATCTAATTAATTGGGGGCTTCCATACTGTGCCATCGCTGCAATGGCCTATTTAATCATGTTCCCCCAGTTTGTATCACATGGAGTTATTTTAGGGACGGACTCCATTTTTCACTTTAACCGTTTTTACGATGCCGCTAAGCAAATTCAACAGCTTAATTTTAGCTATTTTCAAAGTAATTATAGTTTTCAACAAAGTGGCCGCATCATCAATGCCGTTTATGGCCCCCTCTTTGCATATTTAAATGGGGCTATTCTCGGCGTAGTAGGAACTTGGTATCAATATCAGATCGTCACTACCTTTATCGTCTATCTATTAGGTGGAATCGGTATGTATCAACTTAGCATCCGCGTTCATAGTAAACGGACATTTGCAATTATCTGTGCCCTAATCTATATGAACATTGGGTGGCTTCCACGATGGGAATTAGCACAGAACATGAATGCCTGGGGAGCTGCTCTGGCTCCTTATATGGTAATTTGCGGCGTACGCATGATTCAGGATCACCAACGACCAGTCAACTGGCTACAATTGATGACCCTGATGACGATTATCATTCAGATCCATATGCTAAGTTCTTTATTTTTTGTGATTACACTAACACCGTTCTTTATTATTGGGTTAATTATAACGACTAACCGTAAGAAAATGTGGATCGAAACGCTGAAGGCAGTCGGCGGAACTATTATTTTAACGGCTAATGTTTGGGGAGCCTTATTAATGCTTAACCTCCATAATAATATTGCCCATCCTGCCGATTTTAGCCTCGCCGATAATGTGCTACTGCCTTCAATGTTTAGCAGTACACGCGATTATCTAATCTACGCAATGTGGCTTCTCTTTATCCTTCAACTCATTTACGTATTATTCACCTTCAAAAAATCGCTTACTAATACAGTCCTGACGTTACTTGGTTCTTTGGTCCTCCTGCTTAGTTCTTCCCTTACTCCTTGGTCCTTTTTCCAAGATGTGGTCCCTGCACTTGGACACACTTTGCAGTTTCCTAACCGATTGACAATCATTGCCTTTCCCCTCTTACTCGCAGGAGTTGGGATCAGCGCTACAACCCTTGATAAAAAAGCGCAAGAGATTGACTTACGAAATCAATTAATCACCGGTATCCTCTTGCTAATGGTTTTTCTGGTCTTTACTCCTACAACAATTGATGTTTATAAACGCGCAGCACGCTATGAATCAGAAATTGTTCTTAATAGTTTTAGCGCGATTACCCGCGTAAGTGAAAATAAGGCCGCACTGCGACATTCCGTTCATGATCTTTACCCTGGTCAATTGTTAACGATGGTTGAGAAGAGAAGTCCTGACTATTTGCCGATTCCTAAGAAGTACATGAATCAAAAATATGTTCGTTCTTACGCTTACGAAGGGCAAATTATTAATGAAGCCCATAAATATCCTCATACTGTCTTGTCGCATGGAGGATTGCAATTATCATGGGAAGCAGGAAAAGCGGGAAAAGTTCGGTTGCCAATTATTACGTATCATGAATCACAATTAACGGCTAATGGTCATCTACTGCGCCACTATCAGCGATCCTCGGTTGGTGCCCCTTACGTTCAGCAACGTAAAGGGAAAAATACCGTTACCCTCTACTTTAAGCAAGCTAAATGGTTCACCGCCTTATTAGTGATCTCATTAGTTGGTCTTAGCATACTTGCAATTTATGGCCTTTATTATTTCTGTACTCATATTAAGAAATACTTCCAAGGGATTGCAGCTGGACAAATTAATTAAAACAAAAAGGTCTCTAACGTTCGGATTTACCGGGTGTTAGAGACCTTTGTTATACAACTTTTTACGAACATAGCGGCATGGAATATAATCCAACCTCTTATTTTGTATTCAATACAAACGAAAACTCAACATCACGGTCGGCAGGAATATGATACTGTTCTTCAACATCTGCTCCCCAGCTATCAATTCCCCCAACACCTCGAACGGCCCCCGCAATAACGAGAACAGTTCGTCGTGCGAGTGGGAGCTCTTCGATGTGTGTTGCATTTTCTAATTCCTCCGCTGTATATGGTAAACAACTGAAGGCAAATGGTTGCTCGTCTTGTTTAATAGTTAAGCTAAATGGTTCCCGAGAATGATCAGCATTATTTTGGGTTGAATCGCGGGTAATTGTTAATGCATGAGTATCCATGTGCATTCCATTTTCCTGAGGGACTAGATACTTAGTAACTGGTAAGCCGTCAACATGGAAGGTACCCTCAGTCGCTCCTGCCATCCGGTCCGGGTAAGTTTCACCGGATAATCCTTGATAGTCAAAGCCGGTAGCAACGGTTGGCATGATAAAACGCATTCCTACTACTGGCAGACCAGGTAAGTCTTTATGACCGTAGTAGTGCATTGTCACTTTAATCTCACCTTGTCCGTTAACCTCATAAGTTACAGTGACTTGCGTAGCCGGAACTGTTAGCGTCTCAAAAGTATACTTAATCTTGACATTCTCAGCAGATACCGGATCACTAAATTCATTGGTTATCGGCGCAATAGGTAATTCGGCAAAGTGTTGATTATCAACTGTCAGGTCAATCCCAACACACTTATGAAAAGCGTCCGCTGCTAACCACTGAGCAGACCGAATATTAAAGCCGCTTCCTCGGTCATTATCAGTGGTTGCCCGCCAAAACGTCGGCATTGGTTCACGATATAGCCATTCTTTACCGTTTAGCTTAAGCGATTCTAGTCCACCACGCTCATAGCTAAAAATATAATGAAAGCCGTCACCACTAAGTCCTAATGTCGCATCACCATATATCACGCGTAATTTATTTGTGTAAGCCATAGTAGTATCTTACCTCCTGCATTGCTGGCTTTGGTGTCCGATCAGCAAACATCAAGCCATCTCCCGAGAATTCGTAATCTGAGTGACGATCATCGAAATCACCACCATAGCGCATCACTTCTTGCCCACTTACCGGATCCTTAACAAGGAGGGCTTGATCAATAAAGTCCCAAATGAAGCCACCAAAGTATTGTGGGTATTTATCAAGTAAAGAAATGTACGAACCCATTCCACCATCAGAGTTCCCCATATCATGCATGTACTCACATTCCATAAATGGCTTGTCTGGATTGTTCTTCAAGTACTCCTCAACTTCTTTAGGTGGTAAGTACATCCAGCTTTCAACGTCTGAGATCCGATCACGGTATTCAGGAGTATGACAAACTCCTTCATAGTGAACAAGCCGACTGTCATCATGCTTCTTATAGAATTCATTCATTTTGACAATATTATCGCCAGCATATGATTCATTACCTAAAGACCAGAATAAAATCGACGGGTGGTTCTTAAATGTTTCATAGTTAGTCCGTGCCCGATCTACTACTACGTCACGCCATTGAGGAACTGAACCAGGGACGTTATATGATGGTTCAATTGCTCCCATCTTCTGCCAGGTAGCGTGGGATTCCAGATTATTTTCGGCCATCATGTAAATTCCGTTATCATCACAAAGGTAATACCACGGAATTTGGTCTGGATAGTGACACGTCCGAACGGCATTAATATTATTTTCCTTAAAGGTTTGAATATCACTCGTCATATCATCCATCGTGATCGCACGGCCACGTTTAGCATTCCATTCGTGACGGTTAACACCATTGATAATTAGCCGTTGACCATTCAATAAGACAACATGATCTTTATTAATTTCAATTCGACGAAAACCAAAGCGGTATGGAACGAGTTCGACCAAATTACCTTCGTCATCACGAATTTCAATCAACAATTGATAGAGGTAAGGATCGTGGTTATCCCATAAGTGAACATTTTCTAAAAATTGATCCCGAACTTCTACCGTGGAGTCAACAGGGTGTGTTTCATTGACGAGCGTATTACCATCATTGTCGATAACCCGCACATTAACGTTCCCGGTCTTTTCACCGTGAAGTTGAAGGTCAACATTAAAAATACCGTCCTGATAATTATCAGTAACAATTGGCCGAATATTAAGGTCTTCAACATGAACAAGTGGTTGGGCTAATAGGTTTACACTCCGGAAAATTCCAGAAAAACGGAACATATCTTGATCCTCAATCCACGAGGCGGTACTATGCTTGAAAACTTCCACAGCCAAAACATTACCTTCATCTTGAATGTAAGGAGTCAGGTCAAATTCAGAGGGGGTAAAACTGTCTTCAGCGTAACCAATAAAGTGACCATTAAGCCAAACATACATGGCACGCTCAACACCGTCAAACCGGATGCGAACCTGCTTTCCCCGTAAGGAAGAATCAAGGTCAAAATGTTTTAAGTATTCGCCAACAGTATTATCATCCCCATCACTAAATGATCCTTCTTGCGTATCATCAAGACTAAGGGCATATGCAGGACGACGGTAAATCTTACCTTCCCACGGAATCAAAGTGTTAATGTAATTATTTTGGGCGTAATTATTTAGTTCAATCTCACTAGGAACTTCGATTGTTCCAAAACTGCTGCTATCATAATCTGTCTTATAAAAATCTTCTTCGCGTTCACGCGGGTTTTCAGCAAAGTTAAATTGCCATTGCCCATCCAAGTTTTGCGCAAAACGACTATTATTATGCCGCCATTCATCATAGTTACCGTAATAATAATGGTCACTATGCGCAGGTAATTGATTAACCCGGAATGTTTCCGGTTCATCAAGCCATTTGATATCTGCATCCATGAATAAATCCCTCCTCATTACTATCTACAACATCTAAAGTATAGCGCTTTCATGATTGGGATAGCAAGAGGAGAGGTAAAATTTACGTAAATTTTATTAAACAAAAATTTTAAAACAAAAAAGGCACTGAGCAAATATTACTCAGTGCCTTTTAAGTAGTGCGGCCGAGAGGACTTGAACCTCCACGGTCATAATCGACCATAAGATCCTTAATCTTACGCGTCTGCCAGTTCCGCCACGGCCGCATATCAACCAACGAATATTATTATAGCAAGATACCTATTCGTTGGCAACAACTTTTTTCAATTTTTTAAAATAAATTTGTGACCACATCGTCGACAAATGTATCGTTGGGTATTAAAACGCCGTTGTCGCGCGATTTCAACACCACAACCGGTACATATATAATGCCATTTTTTCTTAGAATTTACCTTTCTTTTACTAGTTGGTGGCGCATATCTTGATCCCCCCACCTGTGTTAATAAGGTCTTAAATTCTCTACTGCGATGGTGATAATCCATTCCTAACAGATGTAAATGATAATGGCACAATTCATGAAGGACCACTTGGAGCAGATTATGAAGATCAAACTCAGTATACATTAACGGGTTGATATCAATATGATGGTCACTTAAATGATAGCGTCCACCAGTTGTTTTTAACCGCTTATTAAAAAATACCTTGTGCGTAAATTCGCGCCCAAAGTATTCTTTCGACCACTGTTCGGTCAATTGTTGTAATTCAGCATTAGTCATTTGTGACTGTCTCCGGTTCAAGCATCGTTAATTGAATCCGCTGACGCTTCAAGTCGACATCATCAATCCACACGTCCACAATATCACCAACGGCTACCATTGCCCGCGGATCACGAATGAACTGCTTACTCATCTTTGAAACATGAACTAACCCATCATGTTTGACACCGATATCAACAAAGGCTCCAAAGTCGACAACGTTCCGGACAGTTCCTTGAAGCTTCATCCCTGGCTTAAGGTCTTCAATCGTCATTACATCATGGCGTAATAATGGAGCAGGCATTGAATCACGCAGGTCACGGCCTGGCTTTTGCAAGGAAGAAATAATATCAGTAACGGTTTCAGTCCCGACTTGATCATCCGTAAACTGCTTAACATCAATTTTCTTTAACTTATCATCAGCACTTGGCGTTCCCAACTCATCGACATTAATTCCTGCCGCTTGAATAATCTTTTCCGCCACCTGATAACTTTCTGGATGAACATCGGTGTTATCTAATGGATTTTCGCCACCAATAATCCGTAAGAAACCAACAGATTGTTGATAAGCTTTAGGTCCTAACCGTGGCACTTTCTTTAACTGTGTCCGGTTTGTGTAGCGGCCATTTTCATCTCGATAGGTAACAATGTTTTTAGCAATTGTTTTATTAAGCCCGGAAATCCGCGTCAACAATTGGTAACTAGCTGTATTGAGGTTAACTCCAACCCGGTTTACCGCCCGTTCAACAATCGTTTCCAGTTCCCCACTCAATTCTTTCTTCGGCAAATCATGCTGGTATTGTCCAACCCCAACCGCTTGAGGATCAATCTTGACTAATTCGGCAAGTGGATCTTGCAAACGACGACCGATACTAATTGCACTTCGCTGTTCAACATGCAAGTCAGGAAATTCATCACGCGCTTCCTTACTTGCAGAGTAAACAGAGGCACCAGCTTCATTTACGATGACATAATAGATTGGCCGTTTGATCTTTTTAAGAGCTTCCGCAACAAACTGTTCTGATTCCCGGCTAGCTGTCCCGTTACCGATCGCAATCATTTCAACATGATACTTCTCTAGCAAATCAATAAATTCGCCTTCCGCTGCGGCTCGTTGCTTTTCTGGCGCTGGCTTATGCGGATAAATAACCGCTTTGGTTAAGAACTTCCCATTTTCATCAAGAACCGCCAATTTACAGCCTGTTCGGTAGGCAGGATCGAAGCCCAATACAACTTTTCCCTTGATTGGTGCTTGCATCAATAAATGATAGAGATTTTCACCAAAGACCTTAATCGCTTGTTCATCAGCGCCCTCTGTTAATTGTCGCCGCAGTTCCCGTTCAATTGCTGGACCCAAGAAACGCTTGTAAGCATCCTTGTAAGCTTCCTCAATAAAGGCAGTCGCATCATTTTTCTTGCTAGTTTTAATCAAACGGAAACGAAGGTAATTCATCACTGGTTCTTCATCTAAAGTGATTTTGACGTTAATAATCCCTTCTTTTTCTCCGCGGTTAAAAGCCAAGATTTGATAAGAATTCAATTTCTGAACTGGACTAGTGAACTCATAGTACTGCTTGTAAGTCCCCAGTTCATCCCTTTCTTCACCATCACGTTTTACGCTTGTCTCTAATTGACCATGTTGAGCAGTATAATTTCGCAACCAGCTTCGTACCGTGGCCATTTCACTAATTGCTTCAGCCAAAATTTCATGGGCGCCTGTTAATGCACTTTCAGCATCAGGAACATCATCGTTAATAAACTCTTGCGCCTTCGCACTTAAATCATCATCAGGATAAGATAGCAGCCAATTTGCTAACGGTGCTAAGCCATGTTCACGAGCTTGTTGGGCCTTTGTCTGCCGCTTTTGCTTATATGGCAAGTAAAGGTCTTCTACTTCTTGCAATTCAGTTGCACTGTTAATTTGCTTTTCGAGCGCCGGTGTTAGCTTACCTAGCTCTTTAATTTTATTGATAACTGTTGCTTGACGTTCCCGTAATGTCGTTACCCGGTGATATTCATCCCGGATCGCTTGCAATTGAACTTCATCAAGCGTGCCCGTCATTTCCTTACGGTAACGGGCAATAAAAGGAATCGTATTTCCCTCATCCATTAATCCGAGGGCCGCTTTAATTTGTTGAGGGCGAATATCTGGCAATTGTTTGCTAACAAGCTGAAGTGTTTCCTCTTCCATTATCATTCTCCTTAAAATTAGTAAAGAGACTGAGTTGATTCCCAGCCTCCCATTTTATTATCAATTTACTTCCACCAAGTATCATATGGAGCAATCGGCAAGTGACGCTTATGTTGGGTTCGACGATACCAGCCTTCAATTTTTTCAGCAGCTGCTGGCGAAACTTCACGACCTTCTAAGTAGTCGTCGATTTCATCATAGCGAACACCAAGCGCTTCTTCATCGGGACGCATTGGTTTGTCTTCTTCCAAGTCTGCGGTTGGTGTTTTATCATAAAGTTTTGCTGGTGCTCCTAAGTATTGTAATAAGGCTTTTCCTTGTCGCTTATCCAATCCAGAAAGTGGCGTAATATCTGCACCACCATCCCCAAACTTAGTATAAAAACCAGTTACTGCTTCAGCGGCGTGGTCTGTTCCCACTACGGCTCCTTTGTTTTCTCCGCCAATAGCATATTGAACAATCATTCGTTCCCGGGCTTTAATGTTTCCCTTATTAAAATCGCTAATTGGCGTACCGGCTTCGTTTAAGGATACTACCATCGCATCAGTAGCCGCCTTAATATTAACCCGCATTATTTTATCAGGTTTAATGAAGTCATTAATTGCAAACATTGCATCTGACTCATCAGCTTGCTCACCATATGGCAACCGGACTGCGATAAATTGGTATTCATTGTCGCCAGTCTCTTCCCGCAGTTTTTCGACTGCCAATTGTGAAAGCCGCCCCGCCAAACTTGAATCTTGACCGCCAGAAATTCCTAATACCAGGGCCTTCATCTTAGTGGTTTGGAGAAAATCACAGATGAACTGGATACGTTTAGTTACTTCTGCTTGGGGATCAATTTGCGAGTTAACGCCTAATGCATTAATTATTTCTTCTTGATACTTTCGCACTACAGATTACCTCTACTTATTCAATGATTTAACATATTCATGAACTTGGTGAATTAATTTAAGTTTGTTATCATAGCATTTCTGTGATAAATCGACTGGGTATACTTCTGGGTTTAAATCGCGTTTATATTCATCCCATAAAGCATTTAAGCTATCGAAACGGTGTTGACGACTCTCCTCTAAGGTCGGTTCATCATAAACATACTTACCATCTTGCCAGATTGGCTTTAGCATTGGCCGGGCAGTAAAATCTTCCACGTCTTTTTGCTGGAGTGGGAAGTTAGGATTGAACATATTGAGTGACTTTTCATTACGAGGATCCTCATCAACTAATGTAATATAATCCCCTTCACTCTTGCCGTCTCCACGATCGTTAATCCGCCATACTTGTTTTTTGCCGGGAGTTGACATTTTACCAACATTATTAGAGATCTTAATCGTATCAACAAGTTGGCCATCTTCATCTTCAATAGCGACTAATTTGTATACGGCCCCTAAAGTTGGTTGGTCATAGGCAGTAATTAGCTTAGTCCCGATTCCCCATGTATCAATCTTCGCCCCTTGCATTTGCAAGTTTTGAATTGTCTTTTCATCTAAGCCATTAGATGCGATGATTTTTGCGTCTGGGAAACCAGCATCATCCAACATTTTGCGTACTTTTTTAGATAGGTAGGCCATATCACCACTGTCAATGCGGACACCGATAAAGTTAATTTTATCGCCAAATTCCTTAGCAACCTTAATTGCGTTAGGAACCCCACTCTTTAAGGTATCAAAAGTATCCACAAGAAAGACACAATTATGATGAGTTTCTGCATATGCTTTAAATGCGTCATAATCATTCATGTATACCTGCACAAGAGCATGGGCATGGGTTCCTGAAATCGGGATACCAAATAATTTACCTGCACGGACATTACTTGTTGCATCGAAGCCACCAATATATGCTGCTCGCGTTCCCCACAAAGCTGCATCCAATTCTTGTGCCCGACGTGAGCCAAATTCCATTACAGTTTGGTTACCAACAATTGACTTAATCCGTGAAGCCTTTGTCGCAATCATAATCTGATAATTAAGAATATTTAAGATTGCCGTTTCAATCAATTGGCCCTCAATAATCGGCGCATCAACTTGAATAATAGGCTCATGGTTAAATACCAGATCTCCTTCTTCAAAGCTGTTGATTGAACCCGTAAATTTAAAGTTACGTAAATATTCTAGAAAGTCATCATCAAATTGATTCGTAGACTTTAAGTATTCAATGTCGCTATCAGTAAAATGTAATTGTTTTACATAGCGAATAATGTGATCTAACCCGGCAAAAACAGCGTACCCATTATTAAATGGCATTTTACGGAAGAAGGCCTCAAAGACAGCACGGCGGTTACCCATTCCTTTTTTCCAGTAGGTCTGCATCATACTCAATTCATACGCATCAGTATGCAGGGTAAGGCTATCATCCGGATAATCAAATTTCATTAGTATAATTCCTCTCAAAAGTAATATCGTTAATCAGTATTGTAACACGGATTTGTCTTGATTACTTTTCAAAGACAAATTCAAACCGTGATCCAACATATTGAGTGTGGACATATTCAAAAGGACGACCATCTTGCAAGTAAGATAGTTGGGTCATTCGCAAGAGAGCATCTCCACGCTTAATCTGCAAGTAATTAGCAATCTTTTCCGTCGCCTTCGTTGCTGAAATATGCTGGGTTGCATGACCAGGATAGAGGTTCGCCTTTTTTTCTAGCGTCCGATAAAAAGACGTGGTAATTTCTTCTTTGCTAAATTTTTGAACGAGGTTAGCAGGAACAGTTGCGATTTCATAACAAATTGGCACATCATTTCCATAACGAACCCGTTCCATTCGTAAAACCTGTTCATCTGGGGCTAACTTTAGCTTTTCAACCTCTGTTTGCGAAGGGATCGTCAAGTGGTAAGAAATTGTCTTACTAGCAGCTTTCTTCCCTGTCGCGTGCATTAATTCAGTAAAGCTCGTTATTCCTGACATCTTTTCTTGGACTTTGCGATTAGCGACAAAAGTTCCAGAGCCAACTCTTCGTTCAAGAATTCCTTCATCAACTAATGCTTGAATTGCTTGCCGCAAAGTCATTCGACTGACGCCAAAATCATTAGCGAGTTCGCGTTCAGCGGGAATTTTATCGCCAACTTTCCACTCACCATCTTCAATGTTTTGTCTTAACTGATTATGAATTTGAATATAAACAGGTGAACTCATTTTCTTTCCTCCTTACGCCATTGTTTGCTAAACATTGCGCATGTGTATATTTTACACCATTCCCAAAAATCTAGACCAATTTCTTAAAATATCGGCAAAAAATTAATAAAAATTAGAGACCGTTGGAATTATTACCTTTCTGGTCTCTAATTTTTAATTTTTATTATTTTGTCGTAATTTCAATGCTCGTTCAAGGGAGCGATCAACAATAATTGATTGTGAATCGGCAACAGGGTACTTAGTTTCAGGATCCATCTCTTCTGCAAAAGATAATTCAGTACAACCCAAAACTACTACATCTGCTCCTTGTTCTTCAATCATTTTCCGTACTAGCTCATGATACTTCTTGCCATCGGAATGACCAGCCTCTTTGATATCATGGTAAATCAGGTCTTCTGTCATATCGGCAATCTCAGGAGTTGGCTTGATAAGTTCGTACCCAGCCTTCTCAATATAAGGATCATATAGGTTAGCTGCCAAAGTTCCCTTAGTGGCTAATAGGCCAACCCGCTTTGCATCCGGCTTAATCTTCTTGATCTCGTTAACCGTTTCTTGCAGCATATTGAGAATTGGAATCTCCGTTGCTGCCTGTAACTTATCAAAAGAGTAATGGGCTGTATTACAAATTAAAACAAAGAATGCAGGATTCAAAAGACTTTGCTGTTTAATATCTTCAATCAGGGCCTCATTAGGATCTGGTTGACTATGATCGAGAATCCATGTAGTACGATCAGGAACGGTTGCATGGTTAACAACTAAATAGTTTAAGTAATCTTGATCACGATGAATTGGCGTTCTTTTATCTAACAGACGTACATAACTCTCTGTTGCCAGCGTCCCCATTCCACCTAAAATTGTAAAAAATTGTTGCATTATAATTTTGCACGCCCTTTCTAAGCGATAAATTATGATAGTAGCGCCACAAAAATCGGCCCTAGTAATGTAATTCCAATATTACCAACTACAAACGCCGGAGTAAAGGCAGCCGCATAATATGCGCCACCTTCCGGCCCTGCTTTTTGCGAAATCTCATTCATTGCCGCTGCGATCGTTCCCGAACCTGTCATTGCTCCAATTAAAGCAAGAGGTTCCATTTTCAATACATAGCGTCCAAAGAACAGCGTTAGCAAATGTGGCATTATTGAAATCATCGCCCCGATAAATAAGACCCCGATCCCTAACGACTTAATTGCACTTGTAAATGCTTGAGCTGATTGTAAACCAACTGTCCCCACAAAAAGCGTTAGTCCAAAACTCTGAAGAAAGCTAGTTACCGTTACAGGGATTGATTTACGGTCACGGTGACGCTCAATCCACGAACTCAGGATTAGTCCCATAATTAAAGCCGCCGTTCCATTCCCTAGTTGCAACGGAATACTATTTAATTTTAGCCCGATAATTCCTAAAAGGGAAGCACAACCAATTCCTAAAGAGAATAAAGAATAATTCATCGCTGTATCTGCAGCTTTCCAGCGTCCCATCTTTTTTAAGATTGCTTTGGTTCGTGATGTATTCCCAGTCAATGAAATCACATCCCCTGGTCGCAACTGGTTAATCAATTGTTGGTTTCCACTGATTGGGTCTTGAATGTTCACAAAAACCCCATGTTGCCGTAGAAGGGCTAATTCACCCGGTTTAAAGTTTTTTCCCAGAACAAAAGCTCGTTCACGCGGCGCATTGGTTGGCGTCAATACTTCTGTTAATCCTGGTACTCGCATCAACCGATCGAAATGAACAGCGTAACCAATAACAGTTAGCAAGTCGCCAGCCTGCAATTGATATTCAAGGTGGTCAGTCATTTTGCCATCATGAAAAGCAGCTAACCCAATAATCCGGTAATTAGACCGTCGATTAAATTCCTCAAGCGTTTTGCCGACAAGCGGTGAATCATTTGCAATGCGATATGTTCGTCGCCACGTTGGGTTCGGGTTTTTAGCATGAAAGTGATAATGTTCAGCCATTTTAGGACCCTGTTCAGCAATTGAAATCCCCAAAATTTTAGGTGCTAGGTCACGTAAAAAGATAATTACCCCTAATGTCCCAAAAACATATGTTAAAGCATAGGCAACTGGGAGTTGAGCCTCATAAGTTGCCCTAACACTTTGACTGACTGGCAATGACCCAATCGTTTGCAACGAACTGGCAACGGTAGCTGACTGGGTGAGGGCTCCCGAAATAACCCCGGCAGCGATCCCTGGTCCAATCTTAAAGGCGGAAAAAAGACTCCACCCAACTAAGAATGCAACAACCATCCAGAAAATACTAGCGATTAAAATTCGAATCCCAAATAGTTTCAAACTAACTAATAACTGAGGCCCGATCCGATAACCAACAGAGAACATGAAGGCGCCAAAGAAAATCGTTCCCAACATTTCATCCCGGGGAAAACTCCCAATTTGCCCCACGATTAGGGTCACAATTAACGTTCCCACCGTTGCTCCAATATTAAATTTACCCGCAATTTTATAGTTGCCAATCAAAAAGCCAATTGCAAGACAAATAAACAGCGTAAAAACCTGATTGCTCACCATAAAGTGAACGATAGAATGTATCATTTTAACTTATAGTCACTTTCTTTAAAAACCTGTAATAACTTGTATTAATCAAGCCACATTATTACATTCTTGTCAGGCTAATTCAACCACTTATTGAGAAATACTTTCCTTCTTTTGTTGCATGCGATAGTTAGTAACCATTGTTAATAAAGTAATGATTGCCAAAACGCCCAATAAGATAAAGTCAAATCGTCCTCCAGCATATGTACGTCCCATCAGTGAACCGCTGTTGCCCATTTGGAATAAAGCAATTGTGGAGGCAAGAAGACTAGTTCCCAGTGAGCCGGCAAATTGTTGGACCATATTAAAAATTGAGTTTACATCAGGGGCATTTTGCGGTTGAACCAACATTGAAGCATTGGAAATTGTATTAGAAAAAGCAAAGTTAAACCCAATTCGCAAAATAACAAAGAAGATCGTTATTAGTAATGGCGTTAAATGACGTTGGAAAATACTGAAGCAACTTGTCCCAATAACCAAAAGAATCCCCCCGGAAATAACTGGCGTAGCAAAACCATAACGATCAGCCAAAGTTCCAGCAAATGGCGAGATAAAAGCACCGATTAATGACCCGGGAAATAAAATAAGACCCGCGACAATTGCCGAAGAGTGCAAAACATATTGAACGTAAATAGGAATAACAAGCGAAATTCCAATATTAATAAACTGTAAATTAAAATAAGTGACAGTTGATAGCCGCAATGGGAAAATCTTAAACACCTTTAAGTCAAACAATTCTGATTTACCATGATTATTGATATAGATAAAGGTGCTAAAGAAAATAATTGCTACCAATAATAAAAGCCAAAACTGCTTGCCAAATCCTTGTTTCCCAATTGAAGAAACTGCACTAATTATACTAATAAGGGCAATTGCCAGTGTAATCAAGCTTCCATAACTAAATGCTTTATCATTTCCAAGTGGTTTATTACGAATAAAAAGTTGACCACATACAAGACTAATCAAAACAATTGGTAGTAAAATCCAAAAGATCATCCGCCATGACAGCATTTCTGAAATGACCCCACCATATGTTGGTCCCAGTGCTGGTGCAAACGAAATAACCATTGCAGCCATTCCGGTCATCATGCCAATTCTTTCACGCGGAATCTCCGTAAAAATTAAATGGAACATGATTGGGGTTGCTAACCCAGTTGCCATCGCTTGAATCAATCTCCCCGTTAACAAAATAGGAAAATTACCAGTCAAAGCACACATCAAGTCACCAATAATGAAAAATGATACTGCAAATAAGTGCAACCAACGCGCTTGATATTGGCGTAATAGATAGGCAGTTGTCCCCATCGTAATTGTTACCATCAATAAATAGCCAGTTGTAATCCACTGAATAACATCGAGTGATACATTAAACTGAGCAGATAGTTCTGGATATGTGACGTTCATCGATGTTTCATTCAAAATTCCGATAAACGTTAGTAATGCAAGGGAACCAATTGCGAGATAAATCCGTGAATAGTTTTTTTCTGCCATTGCTTTTCGCTTCCTCCTTCAAATCAAAATAAAAAGAGCCACGGTGATAAAAACTCCACCACAGCTCTGCAATAACGATTTAATTCTACCAAGGAAGCAGAACGAAAGTCAACGTTATTATTTTTCTGCTAATTTCTTTAACCAGTCTTTCGTTTCTTCGTCTAGTTCAGGGGCAATTTCAAACTTAAATGGCGCCAGTAACAACCGTACTTTATCCCATTCAATCGTTTGATCATGATAGATCGTTGTCAGCATCATTGTCACCATCTGATCTTTTTTATGTGGATCAACTCCCGGCTGATTAATAAACGTAATTGCAGTAATCTTTCTGACCAATAATTTTGCAATTAACGTCTCCATTTCCTGGGTTGTGACTGGGTGCTTAATTCGTAGACGTTTTTCTAACGGAACTGCAGGAAGTTCTTTTTGTAAAAACTTTTGAAGCAAATCCCACTCTCCCAGAATTTTTGGATAGAATTGCCAAGGTACCCGGGCATTAAGACTCACTAGTAAATTTGGAATGATCGCCTGTAAATCCCCATCATTTTCTTGTAAAGAATCACAAATTTCAATCAAGAACCGTTGAGCAGTTTCTCGAGCCCCAGATTGAACCCTCTTCTTAGCTGTTAAAGCAAAGCGAACCACTAGGAAATCTGTTAACTGTTCATCATCAATGGTCGCACCAGTCGCATTGCGTTTCACTTTAAAATCATTTATTTGTTTAGTTCGCATGCTTTTTGCAAAATGACCTTGTTTAGGCATTGGCTGTCATTCCTTTTTTCATATAGCTTAATAAAATTTTGAACTAGAAAAGGCTAAGAAAAACAGATGTTTTTCTTAGCCTTTCAATAACAGTTGGGCTAGCTGGATTCGAACCAGCGCATGACGGTACCAAAAACCGTTGCCTTACCGCTTGGCTATAGCCCAATAATAAAGATGGAGGAGGGTGGATTCGAACCGCCGAACCCGAAGGAACGGTTTTACAGACCGTCGCGTTTAACCAGACTTCGCTACTCCTCCAAGAAGTTGCTTGATTAAATATTTCGTATCAATCAACGTTTATTATAATACCTAATTTCCAACCTCATTGCAAGTATTTTTTCTTATTTTTTTGAAAAAACTAGATTTTTTTAGTATAAAGGCAGCTAATCCATTGATCTAATAGGCTTTTCCCCTTCCAGTTCTCACTATTTTTGCGTCTTACGCCAACTGCTTGATTACGGTATTCAATATTTCCAACAGTAATTAATGATTGAGCATAATGAAGATGCCCATAGAAAACTGCTTTTACTTCCGGGAATTTAGCGAGTAATGCTCCTAAGTGTCTACTACCCAACATTGCTGTCGTCATCTCCCACATCCGCTGCCGCCGTGCTGACTCAATAATTGGATGCGGGAGAGCTTCTCTAATCGGTGCGAAGTGGGTCATAAAGATAACCTGTTTTTGTTGATTGCGAGCCTGTTTTAGGTTTTCTTCAACTTGGTGTAAAACAATCGCCATTCGTTCTGGATCATTCATTGGCTGCATAATTGGACGATCTACCCAATATGCCCGCTTCCATTTTGCGACCCCTTTTACATTACTTTCATACGTTGAAAACGAATAATCATACCAACCATTGTTACCGATAATCCGCCAGTTTGTTTGGGGAATATCGATAAATCGGTTATGAAAATATAGATCATCATCCAAATTTTCTAATTGCTCATAAGTGACTCCTTCTAACATATCGTGGTTACCGGCAAGATAATGGACCTTTGTGATAGGCAATTGCGATTGTAGTTCCGCAAAATATACGCTGGTTTGCGCAAAATCATTAAAGGCATCCCCCACAAAAAAGTAATGGTCAATTTCTTGACGGGTTAAATAATGCGCCTGTTGAGTAATAATTTCTGCAACCTTAGCATGATTTAAATCTAAATGAAGGTCACTGCTTACTGCGATTTTCATAACTCACCTCATAAAAAAAGAGACCAAGAATTATTCTCGATCTCTTAATATAATTTTTAGTCTACACCATCCATTAAGCCATGAATCTTCTTAACGAATAAGCAAAGGATCAATCCGAAGACGATACTTACTGCCCCGATAATTAAGAAGTATGGAACTTCTGTAGCTGATGAGTAGTACTTAACAACCTGGGCGTTAACCGCTTGTCCAGCAGCATCCGCCAAGAACCACATACTCATCATTTGAGACTTAAATGCTTTTGGTGCAAGTTTAGTAGTTACTGAAAGACCAATTGGTGAAATCAACATTTCGGCGATTTCAACGATGAACCATGAACCAACTAACCAGAATGGGCTAACCCGTCCAGCGGTTGTACCGTGAATCATTGCTGGAAGTGCCATCCAAACATATGAAAGACCTGCAATTACTAACCCAGCAGCAAACTTACCAGGAGCACTTGGTTGTTTTTTCCAGTGATCCCAAAGTGCAACGAAAAATGGTGTTAGGATCATAATGAATAATGGGTTCAATGTCTGGAAGTTAGCAGCAGCAAAGTGCCAGCCACCAATGTGTAAAATAGTCCGTTGTTCAGCGAAGAGGGCTAAAACAACTGAACCTGATTCTTCAATTGCCCAGAAGATAGCAGCAGCAATGAAAAGTGGAATGTAAGCAACAACCCGTGACTTTTCATCCTTTGTAACCTTCTTGGAATTCAACATCATTACAAAGTAGTAGATTGGTAAAGCAATAGCAATAACCGTAATGATTGTAATGATATTACTGATGTTTAATTGACCCATTGCCGCAAGCAATCCAAGAATGATCACTAATGCAATAACACCAACAATTGACCAAATAATTACTGGACGTAAACTTTCCTTATCGATCGGATCATCAGGATATAAGCTATCTTTTGAAAGATACTTCCGGCCGTCAACTACATATTGTACTAACCCAAAGAACATTCCGACAGCAGCTAGTGAGAAACCAGCGTGGAAGTTCATTTCACCATGGAAAAGGTTTAAGCCAAAGCCATTAGCAGCCCAAGGGACAGCCCAAGGAGCAACAGCGGCCCCTAAGTTAATCCCGAAAACGAACATACTAAAACCAGAGTCTCGACGACGATCTTCAGGACTGTATAAGCCCCCAACCATTTCTGAAACATTTGGCTTCAATAACCCGGTACCAATAACAATCAAAGCGATTGATACATAAAGTGCTGACACACCAAATGGTAATGACAAAGCGATATGTCCAAACATAATAAGGACACCACCGATGAAGACCGTTCGACGCGATCCCCATACACGGTCAGATAACCATCCCCCGACAACACTGGCCAGGTAAACTAATGAACCATAAATTGACATAATTGATGCTGCGGTAGCTTGGTCCATACCCAAACCACCCTTGGTAACAGCGTAGTACATATAGAATAGAAGGATAGCCCGCATTCCGTAGTAACTAAACCGTTCCCACATTTCAGTGAAGAACAATGTCGACAATCCACGCGGTTGTCCAAAGAAGGAGGTATCCAAATTCTTTTGTTTACTCATACAATTCCTCCAAATAATTTCACTTTTCAATTAGCACAATGTTAATTGAATACGTATTCTAAACATTAAAAAACTTTAACAATAAAATTCAGAATAGTACTATTATAAACGTGTTTCAAAACATCGTCAATTGAAAAATAAGTTTTTGATGAGAACGCAAACGCATGTATGAGCTATAATTGTTTATTTTATTAAGTTTGTCGCTAAGATTATTAATTAGATGACGTATCACCATCAATAACCGGACGTGGGTAAACTTTTCCATTTCGAACAATGGCATATTCAGTTCCATTATCATCAACAAAGGCCCAACCTTCATCTGGCTCAGATAGGTCAGTCGCAGCCTTCAAATTATCAATCTTGCTGGTGTCTTTGTGGTGGTCACTCGCCCATTTTTTAAGTGCTGCGCGGGCATGAGTCAATGATTCCTTAGAATGAGTATCCTTAGTTGTAGAACTGTTAGTTTTCGCATGTTGTTCTTTTAAGAAATTATCAACGTCAAAGTCCCCATGAACTCGTTTAAATGACTGATTAGGCCATTCATCGTTACCTACAAGGCTCAAATTATCTTCATTTAGCCGCGCATCAATTGGCGTATCATAATTACTATCATTTAAATTAATGATGTAATTATTCTTTTCCTGTTTCCAGGTCAATTGATCATGAATATATCAGCCTGCGTCGGATTTGCCATTACATATGTCCCAGTTCCATCTGAATTAAGGGTAATAGCAGCTCCATCGGCATCACCACGATACGAGCCCTCCTCTTTTTTTGCTGATGAGACTTGGGCACTGCTCTTGCTACTGTTGGAACTCGTGCTAGAACTACTACAGCCACTTGTACATAGCCCAATTGCAATTATGCTTGTTGCAACAAGGATTGCTTTACTAAATCGCATTATAAATACCTCCATTCTCCTAAACTACATATGAAACTAGTTACAGTTTTAGTATATTCTCATGTTAAAACTTCTACAATTTTTTGATATAAAAATTAATAATCTATCGTTGAAAACTGGAGATATACAATTTAGAATATTAAAAAGATGTTTAGAAGGTATAAAAAAAAGATGCTAGCCAAACAGCTAACATCTTTATCGACTCCGGCAGTCAGACTCGAACTGACGACAACCTGATTAACAGTCAGGTGCTCTACCAACTGAGCTATGCCGGAATAACTCAACGGATATAATTATATATTATCTCCTTATACCCGTCAAGCTAATTTAAAATTTGTCTAGAAATATTTTCAAGTAGGAGTTTGTTTATTTTCTGCTCTACTTAATCATAAGAAGTTTTAACAGCTTACTTTTGTTGAACCAATGTAATAACATGAAGGTTAGGTACTGATTTTTAGCTGAGATTAAGTTTCAATAAATCATATTCTCTTTTAGTTCGATCCGTTTAGCGACTTTAGTATATAATCATATAATTTTATTTCTCCCCTTGAGCGTGGTGGTTCAGGTGATGTTAATTCAACTACCCTTTTAAGATTGGCAACTGCTCTTGGTACATCTATTCTAAAACAGAGTATTTGAGTAAAATAATATTAGAGCTTCTTGAAACCAAATAGCAAATCATCTTTTTGTTTTTTACTTGATAATGCTTATTATTAGACTGAGGTGGATTATAGAATGAAGTTAGCCACCCAGTTGGTGGTAAATAAAAAACGCCATTCGGCGTGACATCAGGTATCATATTAAGTGAACCAAACCTAT